>Ga0315270_10000013_pt1 | contig 104479 bp, 98 predicted proteins | sample C1_bottom_MG_FD_204932 | JGI IMG/M metagenome (GOLD analysis project Ga0315270, IMG submission 204932) | Sediment microbial communities from Yellowstone Lake, YNP, Wyoming, USA - C1_bottom | ecosystem: Environmental > Aquatic > Freshwater > Lake > Sediment | place: USA: Wyoming | collected... | reverse complement strand
AAACCAGCAGCACTGACGATAGTCAAGTCCCAGTTAAAGCAGCTCAAACTCCGCCGCAATCGCCTCCACCGTTTTAACCCCCAACCCCGCCTCTGCCGCAAACGCGGGCCAGTAGTCCAGCGCGGCGCGCACGTCGGCGATGATGTCCAGCGGGCGGCGCACGCCGAAGCGGTCTGCCTCTTGCAGCAGGTCGGCACGGGTGATGTTGCTGAATTTGCCGTTGACGCCCAGCAGGTGCTGGTAGGTCCACTCGCCTTTGGGGTTGTGGGCGTGGGTGAGGTCGTAGGCGGGAGCCAGCTCCCAGGTGCCGCCCTGCTTGAGGCGGAAGGCGAAATTTTTGGTGTGGTCGTCGCAGTTTTTGGCCATGACGTTAAACACCATGCGGCGAAATGCCTGGGTGTTGGCTTCGTCACCGAGCTTGAGTTTTGCCAGCACGATAAAGAGCTGGGCATAGGCGTGGGTGGCGCGCTGTTTGTAGTCCAGGTGGTCTAGCGCGCACAGGGTTTGTATGTGGTGCTTGAGGGTCTTTTGTTCGACTATTTCGCGATCAAAACGGCGGGTCATGAAGTGGGCGCGGCCGTTTTCTTGCAACAGGCGGCACTCGCTCATCTCGATGCCGGCGGACTGGGCCATGAGGTGATAGGCGTATTCTATGCGGCCATAGTCGGCGCTGCCGCCGAGCTCGAGATCTTTGCCCATGCCGTCAAACTTGAGCACCCAGTGCTGAAAATCTGCGGCGGCGTCAAACTGGCCGCTGCGAATTTCGTTGGTTTGCGGGTTCCAGGTGACCACTGCTTTGGCGCGCGCGCCGCCGGCCGAGGTGCCGACGCGGATGATGTTGGCGAGCGCGGCCTGGGCATGCACGTCACCACTGAGGTCGCCCTGTATCACCATCCGCGCAGCCTCAACCAGGGTTTGCATTTGCAGGGGTTCGACGCTTTCGCGATGGGCGCCGCGTGCGGGTTTAAATTCCAGCGCGCCCATGCCGCGCTTGCCCATGTAGGCCAGGCGGTCGAGGGTGGTGACGGCGTTTTTATCCATGCCCTTGCGCGCCATCCACGCATCGATGAGGGCGTTGCCAAAGTCGTCCGGCAGGGCATCGGCCAGCAGGCCGGGCAGGCGGTGGTAGCTGGGCTCGGCCAGATTGGGAAAAGCAAAGGTGGGGCGGGTGTCGGCGAGCGGCATGGTGAGCGGGGCCAGTTCTATACCGGTGTGTTTCCAGGCAGTTTCATAGGCAAACACATAGCAACCCAGGCGCGGGTCGGGTGCCACCGCGCCAACACGCTGGCCCCAGATGCGCACTTCGATAACGGGGGTGTTCATGACTGGGTATCCATTAATTATCGGGCTTTCGAATACTCATCGTTTTTAAAATCCCCCCTAGCCCCCCTTTTGCAAAGTGGGGAACCAGTCGAGATGCATACTGAGAACGCTCCTCCCTTTTGTAAAGGGAGGTTGAGAGGGATTTAAAAACGCAATCATGCATGAAACACTCAATATTTAATCTGATAGATAAAAAATTCATAGCTAATTATCGGGGGCTCACTCTTTGGCAGCAGCGGCGCGGCGCACGCGCTGTGGGACTTTGGTTTGGCGCAGCAGGTCCAGCGGATTCACGCCGGGCTCGGGTGCGAGCATGTCGATGCCCTGCAGGTAGTCAAGTGCCTTTAATACTCGCAGCAGGGTCTCCACGGTAGAGCCGTGGCCGCTTTCGAGATTGCGCAAGGCACGCTCGGAGATGCCGGCTTTTTCCGCGGTGGATTTTTGGTCGAGATTGCGGTTGAGGCGCAGGCGTTTTAGGCGCTCGCCGAGGCTGGCTTGTAGCTCATTGGGGGTTTGAAATAAGAGTTCGCTCATACGGTAATTATATGCTGGTTAATAAGGCTATATTTGTTAAACGGTTTAATTATGCCTGTTAAGTGTATATATAATTACTGACTTGTCAAGCGGCATAATTATGCCCTTATAAAGAAATAAGTATATTAAAAGGCATATATTTGCCGACTTATAGTTATTATGTTTTCAATACACAAAATTGCTACAACGCAGCAAAGTTGTAAGTAATTGCCAAAGAGAGCGACTACCATGCAGAGGGCATTCAACTCCGAAGCTTTTGAATGCTTTCAACGAGGACTTTTATATTGGCTTCGGTTAATGGCGTGGTTTTCTGTTGTTTGCAGAAAACCATGCTTTCATTTAATTGTATTTTAAAGGGAAAAACAGAATGTCTATTCAATCTAATGGTGCAAAAATCGCTGCTCTTTCTGCTTTTATGGCGCTTTCAATGTCTGCTAATGCAGCGCAGCACATGGGTGCAGCCCCGGCAACGGAAGCAAATCCGCAAGTGCATTGCACAGGCATAAATTCATGCAAAGGTACGAGTGATTGCAAAACAGCCGAGAATTCCTGCAAAGGTATGAATGCCTGCAAAGGTCACGGCTTTAAAGCTGTGAGCGCAATGGAGTGCAAAGATAAAGGCGGCAAAGTAGCGAAGTCTTAATCTTGCCTGTAAAAAAATCCGGGTGAAATGCCCGGATTTTTTATCCTGGGCTTTGCCTGATGCCAAGCGAAGCCCAGGATAAAAAATATTTATTATTTTATAGATTGATGCCCGTATGAAACCTTCGCCAGCTTCCCTCACGAAAAAATCTCCCGGCTTTGGTCTGGGTTTGCGCCCCGTGCATTACCCCGATTTTTTGCTGGAAAAACAGCCGGTAGACTGGCTGGAAATTATTTCTGAAAACTATATGGTAAAAGGCGGCCTGCCGCGCGACCACCTCAACAAAATTATGGCCAGGTATCCGCTGGCGATGCATGGTGTTTCACTTTCGATAGGCTCAACCGACGGGCTGGACATTGAATATTTAAAAGAACTTAAAGCGCTGGCAGACCACGTGCAGCCGCTGTGGATTTCAGACCATTTGTGCTGGACCGGTGTGCAGGGGCGCAACGCGCATGATCTGCTGCCTTTGCCCTATAGCGAGGAAGCGTTGAAACTGGTGGTGAAACACGTAAGCCAGGTGCAGGAGACATTGGGCCGGCGCATCCTGCTGGAAAATGTGTCGAGCTATCTGGATTACCAAAGCTCCGAAATGACAGAGTGGGCGTTTTTGCGCGAAGTGTGCGAGCAGGCAGACTGCCTGCTGTTGCTGGATGTAAATAATATTTATGTGAGCAGTATTAACCACGGTTTTAGTGCCACAGAATTTCTGGATCATCTGCCCGTTGAAAGGGTGCAGCAAATACATCTGGCGGGGCACAGCGACCATGGTGATTACATTGTGGATACGCATGACCATCCGGTGGCCGAGCCGGTGTGGGATTTGTATCGCTACAGCTGCGAGCGCTTTGGCGAGGTGGCGACCATGATCGAGCGCGATGACAATATTCCCGAGCTGGGTGTGTTGCTCGCCGAGCTGGACCGCGCACGCAACATTGCGGCAGAGGTGTTTGAAGTGCGGAAGGTGGCCGCATGAGGGCGCAAAATTTAAGCAAGAATGATTTGACCAAGAATGATTTGACCAGTCTGCAGGTATCATTTCATAACCATCTGCTAAACCGGCCCAGCGCAATAGCCGAAGAAGTGGTTGCCGGGGGTCGCATTACGGTCGAGCAGCGTTTGCATATTTATCACAACGCGTATCGGGCGAGGCTGCTGGAAGCGCTGCAGGATGTTTATGACAAAACCTGGGCCTATCTGGGCGATGAATCATTTGAAAACGCGGCCAGAGAATATATAGAAGTGACCCCACCCGCACACCGCAACCTGCGCTGGTACGGCGCCACTTTTCCGGCCTGGCTGGAGAACAAGTTTCCGCAGGATGGCGATATCGCCGAACTGGCTGTTTTAGACTGGCAACTGCGGCTGGCGTTTGATGGCACGGATGCGAGCCCGATCCTGCCTGATTCGCTGTCAGCGCTTGCCTCTGCCGACTGGGAAACGGTTGGCTTTAAACTATCGCCTACGCTGCATATCAGCGCGCTGAACTTTAACAGTGTGGCTATCTGGCATGCGATTGATCAGCAACAGACTCCGCCCGCATCAGAAAAATTATCCGAGCCGGGCTGGCTGCTGATCTGGCGCAAAGTCTGGAAAACTCACTTTCGCACGATAACTGCGGTAGAAAAAGCGGCCCTGCTGCAACTGAGTCAGGGTACGCCATTTGCCGAGGTGTGCGCTGCTTTGATCGAGCAGTTTTCACAAACTGAAGCGGCCATCGTGGCTGCTGAAAGCCTGCGTAATTGGTTAAGCGACGAATTGATTGTGGGTCTCACGGGTGTACAAAACAGTCGGGAAACACCGCCCGCTCCGGGGTCGAAATAATCTCAGGTTTTAGCCTGGCTATTTGCTACACCATCGGCAATTCATTTAGCGCCCCGCATGAGGCTTCAACAAATATACGCCTTCACTTTGTTTGACCGCCAATCAGTTGCAGATCGCCTGGGGTATCGATATCGGCAAAAATTCCACCATCCTCTATGGGTATGTGCACGACTTTGGAATGGTCACGCTCTATGATGTGTCGCGCTCCCGCATCGCCGCTTAGCGCCAGAAGCTCTTCGCGGTAATGAGAAGAAAAACCGGCCGGATGGCCACGTTTGCCGGCATTAAATGGAGCTGCGATGGCTGCACCCGATAACAACGCATTTCGCACATCCGCAATTGCGCTTGCAGGCACGGCAGGCATATCGGCCAGACCGATGAGCCAAGCGGTAGCATCAATGTTGGCCCGAACCCCGCAAGCGATACTGTGTGCCATGCCCTGTGCAGCATCCGCACAAACCAACCAGTTGAACCTTGACGTATAGGTTGAACCCAGCGCATGTTCTATTGCACGACAAAATGTTTGTGACTCCGGCCTGACGATGACAGTTGTACGGCCGAGTGTCTTCAACCAGGGCAGCAGACTATGCGCGGCAAGGGGGAGTGTTACGCCGTAGCGCGTAACGGGATGCAGCAATTTATCCGCACCAAAACGGCTCGAAGCCCCTGCTGCCAGGATGATAGCCGCTATTTCACCCGAATCAGGCAAAGGATTCCTGATCAAAAGGCATGCGCCGCAAGCGTTTGCCAGTCAGGGTGAAGAGCGCATTGGCCACTGCCGGTGCGATGGGCGGCGTACCCGGCTCACCGATGCCTGAGGGTGGCAGATTGCTTTGCACGATATGCACTTCAACCTGCGGCATTTCAGAAAAACGCAACGGTGCGTAGTCGTGGAAATTGGATTGCATCACACGACCTTTGTCCAGCGTGATCGCGCCATGCAGCGCGGCGGAAAGCCCGTAAACAATCGCGCTTTCAAGCTGCTGTTGCACACCGTCAGGGTTGATCACCATACCGCAATCAACTGCTGCAACCACCCGGTGTATGCGTATCTTGCCGTTTTCGAGCGACACTTCGGCAACTTCAGCCACATAGCTGTGAAACGATTCATGCACCGCCACTCCCAGCGCATGGCCGGCAGGCAACTTCTTTTTACCCCATCCCGCTTTACTCGCGGCCAGTTGCAGCACGCCCCTGTAACGCGAAGCGGCAGGCAGCATGGCTAGCCTGTAGGCTACCGGGTCTTTGCCGGCAAGTTTGGCCAATTCATCCACCATGGTTTCGACCACGAATGCGGTATGCGAGTGGCCCACAGAACGCCACCACTGCACCGGCACGGCATTCTTCGGACTATGCAGATCGACTTGAAGATTGGGTATCATGTATGGAATATTCGCTGCGCCTTCTACCGACGTGGCGTCGATACCGTTCTTCGTCATAAAAGCTTCGAATGACGTATCGGCAACAATGGACTGGCCGACGAGGGTATGTTTCCACGCAATCGGTTTGCCGTCCTTTGCGACTCCCGCCTCAATATGGTCGGACCACATCGGCCGGTAGTTGCCGCCCTGCATATCATCCTCGCGCGTCCACACCACCTTGACCGGCTGGCGTATTGCCATGGCAACCTGCACCGCTTCCAACACAAAATCGGAACGCGGATTGGCGCGCCGGCCAAAGCCGCCGCCGAGGAAAGTGGTATGAATTTCCACCTGGTCAGGATTGAGCATCGCGGTCTGTGCGGCCACGGCGCGGTCCATGGTCTGCGCCTGGGTGCCGGTCCAGATCGTGCAATGGTCAGGCTTCAGGTCTACCACCACATTGAGCGGTTCCATTGCCGCGTGTGCCAGATAGGGTATTTCATACTCGGCACTGACGGACTTGTGTGCAGTTTTAAAACCCTGCTCTGTATCGCCTTCCTTGCGCGCCACCAGCCCCGGAGTTTTTGCCAGCCCGAGGTACTCTTTGCGCATTTGCGGCGTAGAAAGTGCTGCACCCGGCCCCTCGTCCCACTCGATTTCCAGCATGTCGCGCGCGATTTTGGCGGGCCAGAAACCGCTGGCGGCAACCGCTATTCCGCTTGGCACAAGATACGCACCCTGTACACCGGCCACCTTGAGCGCTTCAGTCGCGCTGAAACGCTTAACCTGTCCCCCGAATACCGGGCTACGCGCAATCAGCACGGTGAGCATGCCGGGAATATAAATATCGAGGCCGAACTGCGCGCTGCCGTTTATTTTTGCCGGTGTATCGATACGCTTCATCGGCTTGCCTAGCAGCTTGAAATCCTTGGGCAACTTGAGTTCAACGTTATCCGGCAGTGGCAATTTTGCGGCGGCATCGGCCAGCTTTCCGTAGCTCAACTTCTTGCCGCTTTTGGCATGGTTCACCAGGCTGTTTTCGGCGTGGCATTCGGCTTCCGGCACGCCCCATTGCTGGGCTGCAGCGCGAACAAGTAATACTCTGGCGCTGGCTCCTACCCGCCGCAGTTGCTCCCACGACGACGGAATGCTGGAGCTGCCGCCGGTCAATTGCATGCCGAAACCGGTGTGGTTATACACCGAGGCCACCGGTGCTGATTCAACTTTGATGCGGCTCCAGTCGGCCTCCAGTTCTTCCGCGATCAGCATCGGCAGCGAGGTATAGACACCCTGCCCCATCTCGGATTTATTCACGACGATGGTGATGCTGTCATCCGTTGCAATGCGGATAAAGGCGTTGGGCGGATACACTTGCTTGGGCGGGGCATCGGCGGCATAGGCGCGACCACCTTTGCCGGGCAGATAGAAGCCGATCACCAGTCCGCCCAGCAAGGCGGCGGAACCCTTGAGAAACTCGCGGCGGGAGGCACCTTGCACGCTCATGCTATTTATTGTTGGGTTGTTCATTTGGCACCCCCTTGCTGAGCAGCAGCCTTCTGGATCGCCGAGCGGATTCGGTTATAAGTGCCGCAACGGCACAGGATGCCATCCATCGCAGCGGTGACCTGTGCTTCGCTGGGATGCGGATGCTCCTTGAGCAGTGCGGCGGCGGCCATGATCTGGCCAGACTGACAGTATCCGCACTGCGGCACGTCCACCTCCTGCCAGGCCGACTGTACTGATTTACCCAGTGTTGTTTCGGCCAATCCTTCAATGGTGGTGATTTGCTTGCCAATTGCGCTCGAGACCGGGGTAACGCAGGCGCGCACAGCCCTGCCATCCAGATGCACGGTGCATGCGCCGCATTGCGCTATGCCGCAGCCATACTTGGTGCCGGTCAGTTGCAGATGGTCGCGCAGCACCCACAGTAAGGGCGTAGCGGGATCAACCTCGAGTTTATTTTCTTTACCGTTAATCTTAAGCGAAATCATGAACACACCTCCTCATTGATGGATTGAGACTTAAAGTTTGATCGTGTAAATCGAGCAGCGGCAGCAACTGGCTTCGGACAGAAATCATGTGTGCGAGGATGGCTACGGCGATTTCCGGCGGGGTACGGCTGCCTATGTCCAGACCGACCGGCCCGTGCAGTCGATCAATTTCTGTTTGGGTGAGATCAAACAATGCCAGCCGCGCACGGCGCTTGTCATTGTTGAATTGGGAGCCCAGCGCTCCGACATAGAATGCCTTTGATTTCAGCGCTTCCAGCAGCGCCATATCATCCAGCTTGGGGTCATGTGTCAGTGTGACGATCGCGGTGCAGCCATCAACGTGCAGCGCCTGCACTGCATCGTCAGGCATCACGCTCAGCAACTCGGTTTCCGCCACGTCCCAGGTCTGGCGCATTTCTGCGCGCGGATCGCAGACAATAACCTGGTAATCCAGGGCTTGGGCCATGCGTGCAAGGTAAGTGGATGTCTGCCCTGCACCAATGATCAGCAGTCGCCAGAGCGGACCGTGTACTGTTGTTAATGTGCTGCCGTCAAAGGAGAAGCTGTCAGAGCGGCTGGCGTCGTCCAGTATGACTTGCATGGTATTGATATTGAGCGTGCGCTTTAGCAGAAGGTGTGAATTGACCCCCTGCAGCACTTGCTCCACCCACTTTGCATTTCGCACCGGCTCTACCAGCAGATGCATGACGCCACCACAGGGCAAACCGAATTGCTTTGCTTCTTCCTCGGTGTCACCGTAGGTTCGCAGCTCGCAGCGATCTGGCAGCAGTTGGCCGCGTTGCGCTCGCAGCACGAGATCATCCTCTATGCATCCACCGGATACTGATCCAACCGCCAGGCCGTCACCGCGTAAAGCAAGCATGGCCCCCTGCGGTCGTGGGCTGGAGCCGAAGGTCTCCACTACCGTTACCAGCCACAGTGGTTGTTCTCCTGCCTGCCAACTCTGCAGGCTCTTGAGTACAGAAAGATCGACGCTGTCCATAGGGTCCCCTTGTGCTGCTTACTTACATCGAATTTTGAAGCCGGACTATCCTAATCCGGGATGCGAAAAAAGCATATAGGGAAAATCCTTACTTCTGTGCTTGAAGGCAATAGGATTATTGCGTTCAATACTCATCCCATCATTTTGAGTCCGATGTTTCGACAGGAATTGCAGGATATACAGGATGAGAAGCCAAGTGGACTTGGTTTTTATCCTGAAAATCTTGTTCATCCTGTCTTGCGCCGCAAGCGGCGGGGAATTTACACGAAGGGATTAAAAAGTGCTTTTTTGTAGGTTGGTGCTGAGCGCAGCGAAGCTCAACGATGTGCAGATAGAAAGTTCGCAGCAGACAGCTAATTGAGCATGTTGGGCTTCGTACCTCAGCACCAACCTACGCAAATAATTAATGTCGTTTCTATTGCCAATTTGAATAAGGCAATGTTTACCCCGAGCAGCAATGATCGAATCCTGAATTTATTTATCTAAAAGGCGAAACTGCCTAAAAAAACTACAGTCCGGGTTAATTGGCAGCATGCGATGGCTTTAAATATTGCCCAAACCACTCAGCCGCTTTATGCGCAACATCTTCCAATGTGCCGGGTTCTGTAAACAGGTGAGTGGCGCCAGGGATGATGGTGATGACCTTGATGCAATGCAACTGGTCGAAAGCCTCTTCATTCAATGCGATGACTTCTTCATCCCAGCCACCTACAATCAGCAGCGTGGGTGATTTTACTTTTTCCAAAGCGCTCCTTCCCGCCATATCGGGTCGTCCGCCGCGCGAAACGACAGCGCCGATTTCATCGCCATAAGATGCAGCAGCCTGCAACGCAGCGGCTGCACCGGTACTGGCACCGAAATAGCCTACGGGAAGATTATTGGTGCGCGGGTCGCCCTTAATCCAGCTGGTTGCGGCAAGCAGCCGATGTGTAAGCAGTGGAATATCGAAGCGTGTGGGGTAGTTGGCGTCTTCCTCGGGCGTGAGCAGATCCATTAACAAAGTGCCGATACCTTTTTGCTGCAGCACACGTGCGACATATGTATTGCGCTTGCTATGCCGACTGCTGCCGCTGCCGTGGGCAAATAACACTATGCCCAGCGCATTTTCAGGCAATTCAAGCATGCCTTCGATCTGGATTGGGCCTACCGGTATGCGTTCGAGAGTTGAGATTTTGCCAGCCATGCTAGACCTTTGATTTTTTATAAGTGTGCTCGATTTATTGCAATCGGTATACGTTTTCGTCCAAAATTTCCGGCTTGTTTCGCAAAGCATCCGTCGATGGTAACACCACAGTCCGGGCATAATCCGTCATCAGTCAGCCGGTATTGGTTGATTTGATACCAGTCACGTTCGATCAGTACTGCGTGGCAAACCGGACAGAAGGTTGTGTCTCCCTCCTGATTATGCACGTTGCCCGTATAGACATAGTGCAGGCCCTGGGTTAAGGCTATGTTACGAGCACGAATTAAGGTTGCAGGAGGCGTTGCCGGAATATCAGGCATTTTGTAATCGGGGTGGAAAGCTGAGAAATGCAAGGGAACATCCGATCCCAGTTCCTTTTTTATCCACTGGCACATGGCGGTAATTTCCTCATCCGAGTCGTTTTTACCGGGTATGAGCAGGGTAGTGATCTCGAACCACACATCGGTTTCATGCTTGAGGTAAACCAGCGTATCGAGCACGGGTTGCAAATGCGAACCGGTCAGTTTGAAATAAAAATCTTCGGTGAAAGCCTTCAGATCAACATTGGCCGCATCCATTTTGGCGTAAAAATCGCGCCGCGCCTGATCATGCATATACCCAGCTGTGACCGCCACGGTTTTTATGCCGCGCGCATGGCAGGCATCGGCCACATCCATTGCATATTCGGCAAAGATCACCGGATCGTTGTAGGTAAAAGCCACGCTCTTGCAGCCATATTTTTCGGCCTCCTGCGCAATGGCTTCGGGTGAGGCCTGATCCATCAGGCTGTCCATGTCCTTTGATTTGCTGATATCCCAGTTCTGGCAGAATTTGCACGCCAGGTTGCATCCTGCAGTGCCAAACGACAGCACGCTGCTCCCCGGATAAAAGTGGTTAAGCGGTTTTTTTTCGATGGGGTCCACACAAAATCCGGAAGAGCGCCCGTAAGTGGTCAGGATCATCTGCGCGCCCTCGCGCATGCGCACAAAACACGCACCGCGCTGGCCATCCTGCAGTTTGCAATCGCGCGGGCACAGGTCGCACTGGATGCGACCATCTGCGTTAAAGTGCCAGTAACGGGCCGGATAATGTGTGCTTTCCATCACATCCCCAACCATGCACCGGGCGAATTTTCCGTCTCGAGGAAGTCGCTCTCCTTCCATTTGCTTACCGTGTAGAGGGAGAGCCTGACTTCTTCAGCCCAGAAATTCGGTGACAAACCCGCCTTGTGTTTAAGGTGAGCCATGAATTCAACAACGCCTGGAAGTTGTTCCCATACCTGAGGCAAAAAGGTGCTACGGTAGCGGCCATACTCGAACACGACGCCATGAACACCAGGCTGCAACTTTGCCAATGCATCACGTTCGCCGGAATATTGCAGCGGCTGCATGGCTGAGAGCAGGGAAATTTCGACCCGGGTTTTATCCAGTTCGGATGCAGTCAAGGCCGCAAATCGAGGATCCTGAAATGCTGCTGCTTTGGCATTGGCTTTTACATCCAGCAACAGGGAGCGGTGCGCTTCCAGGGTGCCGATACAGCCTCGCAGCTCATCATTTTGCGTTAGCGTGACGAAGCAGGCGCCCTGCTCTTGCAGCCAAGGCGCCTGCTCATCCACCGGCATAGCATGACCCAAGGCAGACGAAATTGAGGCGCGGGCTATCGGCAATAAAACCCTGCCTCGCTCACTCGCCACGCTATCAGTGGCCATGACGTCCGTCCTCTGTAAAGGCAAATGAAGCATAACCCACCACACGGTTTTTATCACCCGCCGTATCACCCGAGTTGCGGTAATCGAGCAACTGGGAACGCAAATGATGGCGCTCTGCCGCCATCAGGAATCCATTAATCGGTGTGCCACCGCAGGCCTGATCATGCGAAATCGGGCCGCGAAAATCGAGGATGCTTTGCACAGTTTCCTGATCCACCGATTGCGCAACGAAATAAGGCAGGAAATGTGACAAATCGGAACTGATTACTATCAGCGTCTCTGTACTGCCCCACAGCTTATCCAGCACGTCGGACACCTCAGCAGGTGTCGCATCGCCCACGGCCAGGGGAACCAGCTTGAAGTCACCCAGCATGGTTTGCAAGAAGGGCAACTGCACTTCCAGCGAGTGTTCCTGTGCATGTGCGGCAGCACTGACCAGTACTTGCGGCATGCCGCTGATGGACGCTATTGCTTGTTGATCAAGCTCGACTTTGCCCAATGGCGTTTCAAACGCTTCCACGCCGGGCAACGCCAAACCTCGCACCGACACCCGGTGCACAGGGCCCAGCAGGACTACACGGCGTATCTTGCCGCGCACGGCAGCTAACTGGGCGTAGGCAATGGCAGCGGTCGGGCCGGAATAAATGTAACCGGCATGCGGCACAATAATCGCCTTGGGTGAGTCAGCCCCGCTCTGGGGCTTGGCAGCTTTCAGTAACAAACCAACATCCCTCTCCAATACCTGTCTGGCATGGGGATAAAAAGTTCCTGCAACAGCCGAGGGTCTAGTACTTTGCATAATATCCACCCTTCATGATGATCGTACACGCAGAGTAAATGAGGCTGGTTGGCTGAATATCAAGTATGCATGAGACGCACGTTTGCAGGGTAGGCTGTACCTCAGAGAAAATGAACAGGCAGCGCTTATTTTGTGTTTTATAGTGCTTCGAATTGAACTTTTCCAGGCACGGAATATCCGGGTTGCTTTATGCGCTTCACGACAACTTTAAAGAGCTTCCCGCTCATTCTTTGCTGTTATGCCTCTGTAGCGGGAGCTGAAGAAATGGATGCCCTCAGAGTACAGTCCGTTCATCTCGGCTTGGTACATCCGGCAGGCGTGGATGCGGTGGGATACAGTGTGGAAGGAAAGTTCAGCAATGACCTTTATTCCTTTTACACCTTTGGTTACCCTGCCCTTGCCGCAATGGGTTTTACCTATTACGAACAATATGGCGGGAACGGGCTTACTGCAACAGCGGGTGTTGGAATCGGTTTTATTCTGTATGGATCTGTAGCCTACCAGTGGCGGATCGGGCAACAACATTTCTTTAAATTCGGCGCGGGCCTGGGTACGGGCGTGTCATACAACGGTGCGTTTCCGGTGTTGTCGTACGAATACAGGTTTGAGCAATAAAAAATCGGCATCGCCCCGAGCAACTCTCTCAAATTTTATCTGTGCTGCGGCGCAATATTTCGATCACTTCTTCATCTTCCACCTGCGCAAAATTCCTGTAAAACTGACCTACCGCCATGAAAAATTCAGGCGTTTCCAGACAAACGACTTCGTCAGCCATTTGTGCCACTTTTTTCAGTGTATCAGGTGGCGCTACGGGCACAGCGCAGATGAGTTTCGCCGGATTCCTGGCACGCAATCCGTGCAGCGCGGATATCATGGTGGCACCGGTGGCCAGACCATCGTCAACAACAATGACGATGCGCCCTGAGGGGTCAATCGGTGAACGAATTGGCGTGTACTGGTTGCGGCGCTTGCGTATGGTCTCCATCTGAAGCTGTTTTTCGGATTCTATGTATGCCTTGCTTGCGCCGGTAGATTCTGCATGGCTGGCAACATAGGCCCAGCCGCTTTCATCAATCGAGCCGATTGCCAATTCAGGCTGGTATGGCGCGCGCAACTTACGCACCAGCACAACATCAAAACTGCCACCCAATTCGTCAGCAATCACTTTTGCCATCGGCACTGCACCGCGCGGAATCGCGAGTATCAGCGGATTTTGTCCACGATATTGTTTAAGTTCTGCAGCAATTTGCCTTGCTGCATCGCTGCGATCATTAAACATCTTTATCTCACCACTTTTCAATCTGTTTCAGCCTGGCTGCAGCAGCTCAATCTTGAACTCCGCTTCATAAGGCGGGACATTGCATTCGATTATGTCTGTCGGTGCGACATCCAGCCTCACCCCTGCTACATCACTGCGCACAGGTAGCTTGGTCGCACCCCGGTCTACCAGCACGACCGTGCGGATTTCATTGGCCTGTTTTGTGGCCAGATACTCGATGGCGCGCAGCATGGAGTGGCCCCGGTACATGACATCGTCCACCACCACAACAGTCACCCCGCTTAAATCGAGCGTTATATGTTCAGGATTTTCGGTGAGTTTTGTTTCAGGATGGAGCAGCTTCAAGTCATCCGAGTAGCGCTTGATTTGCAATTTCATCAGGGGGATATCGGAACGCTTTAAATAAGCGGCGAGTCTTTTGTGCAGCATTTCAGACAGCGGTGCGCCACGGCGGAGTATGCCTACCAGCATGATGCGTTCCCTGCCTGCCAGCAATCCGGCAATCTGCAACGCCATATTGTCGAGCACAGCCTCAAGCTGGCTGGCATTGTAAAGGCAGGTTCTGTTGCCTGTTGGCCTGGATTCCATTTGTGCTCTCCCGCAGTAACTACAAGAGCCTGACATAAACCGTGCCCTTAGCTCGTTATGTCAGGCTTTTTTGAACGTTTTCAATGAGCGATAAGAATGTTTGGCTTCACATATCTCTACTCTTCAATACGTTTTGGAATATTTTTTGGCTTGTTTTTATTAAATTGCCTGACTTGTGCGCGGCGGATGCGCTCCAAACGGTGACGTATTTCATCCGAATCCATCCATACATCCGATCCCTTTAAAACATCTTTTATTTCTGAGTTAGAAAGAAAAGGTTGGCAAGTGCGCGTCATGAATTTTTCAAACCAGTTACTTACTGCCAGCACCTCTGCCTGCTGCTCGTTGCCTCTGCCGGCAAAGCTGCCTGAATAAATATGAAACAGCAACTGGCAGTTGTCGTGCACGATATATTCATCACCTGCCAGGAAAATAAACGCACCCATCGAATAGGCGCGCGCTTCGAGCACGGTAACAACATTAGCGCTGGAAGCCTGCATATTGTTGATAATCTGCAGCCCTGTATCGAAGTCTCCCCCCGATGTATTGAGATGCAGATAGATGATGTCAGTCTCAACCGCCGTGCGTAAGGTATAAAAAAGCTCAGTGTAGTAATGTGACTCGAGGATATTGCCGCTGATGTAGTAAGAAATCTGGCGAACCGGACTTTGCCTTTCGTATTTAATCAGTCCACGAAAGATCTCCGCTTTGGCTTCTTCAGGCTCTTGTTCGGCTGGTGAAGTTGACGGTATGCTCGACATTAATTTCTCCCTGAATATGAGTTGTTTTCATCATAGCCCAATTTTGAGATGATGATTAGCGCTGACAGTAGATTTTATGTGGCTCACTTTCACGCATATTTATGCGGTAACGTTAACTTCCCAAGGCCGCAGTAATGGACAATAAGTCCAAACTCCCGTATCGTGATGCAATATTTTATTGATTCCAGATCAGTCTTGGCAGGCAACAAACACATAATGCTCCCGGTAAAAAAACTTCAACAAGAAAAATCGCCTGCCAGTGCCTACTCTTCCACATTATCCGCAGCTGCAAGACTCAGGCAGCCAAACTACAGAAACCAGACTACTGCCAGCGCATGATTAAGCTTATTGTAAAAATCCTCATTACTGTCGCAATACTGGTTTTTATTGCCAGCAAGATTGATCTGGCATCCGTGATCGGCGTGGTGCGCGGCATGAAAACAGAATATTTATTGCTGGCGCTGGTGATGCAATTATTAAGCGCGGCTTTGGCTTCCTATCGCTGGTATCTGATCATGCGACGCCTGAAATTTGAGCAAGGACCCATGTTTTATTTTAAGAGTTATCTAAAAGGCAGCTTCTTCAACCAGGCTTTGCCGGGTGGTATTGGCGGTGATGCCTATCGTGTACTGGAAAGCTCCCGGCTGGGTAGCGGCAAGAAAGCTGCTTTCTACGGCGTGTTTCTGGACAGGTTGTTGGGTCTGATTGGGCTGCTGCTGCTCAATCTGCTGGCTAATGTGACTTATCCTGATCTGTTGCCCGCCGCCATCTTCCATCTTCTCAACCTCATTGCTTTGGGGGGGATCGGCGCAGTGGTTTTGTTTGCCATGCTGGGCAAGATAGACCGCTTTGCCAATTTCAAATTCACGCGACATCTGCATGAGATTTCTGCCGATATGCGCCGTGTCTACCATGACCCGAAAGCGATAGCCCTGCATAGCGTCATCTCGGTTTTGATCCACTTTATCTCCATGCTGGCGGTTTATTTTATCGGCACGGGGGTTGGGCTGAATTACGATTTACTCACCTTCCTGGTGCTGGTTCCGCCTGTCATGTTGCTCACCATTGCCCCAATTTCACTGGCCGGCTGGGGTGTGCGCGAGGGCGGCATGATAGGGTTATTTTTGCTGGTCGGTGCGGATAAAACGCTGGTTTTGTCCATGTCGGTGTTATATGGCCTGGTACTGTTAGCTGCTTCATTGCCCGGTCTGTATCTGTTTTTAATGAGTCGACAAAAGAGTGAGTCAAAATGAACGTTGATCTGATGCGGAAAGTGGATTATTACGCCGGTGTGCCGCTGTGCTTCCTGGCCACCTTTATCGTTAAATTAAGCCATCTGTTTGGATCGGCCGAAAAACCCAAACGCGTCTTGCTGGTTGAGCTGTCGGAAATGGGCAGCGCGATTTTGGTAGACCCCGCCATGCAAAAGCTGAAAAATGCTGCCGGGGCAGAATTGTTTTTTGTTATCTTCGACAAAAACAAGCCCAGTCTGAAATTGCTGAACAGCGTGGAAGACGGCAATATCTTCACCATCCGTGAAACCGGTATTGTGCCGCTGGCGATTGATACGCTGAAGTTTTTCTGGTGGTGTCGGAGCCGCAAGATAGATTCTGTGATTGATCTGGAACTGTTCTCACGTTACAGCGCCCTGCTCACCGGCTTGTCCGGCGCTGCAAACAGGGTCGGGTTCCACGCTTTCCATAACGAAGGGCTGTACCGCGGAGCGATGCTTACTCACAAGGTATCTTACAATGCGCACCAGCACATAGCCAAAAGCTTCGTTGGCCTGGTCAATGCGCTGTTGTCCGAGAAAAAAGAACTGCCCTATTCAAAGACCATCGTCAGCGATGACGAGATCAAGTTACGCCAGGCAAATGTCAGCGCGGAACAAAAGGCGTCCATACTGGCAAAAATTCGCGAGGATTACGCCGAGTTTGATCCTGCAAAACATCACATTGTATTGATTAATCCCAATGCCAGCGAACTGTTGCCGCAGCGGCGCTGGATGATGGACAGATACGCGGAATTGATGCGCAAAATCCTGGCTCACAGCAGCAGCGCGATTGTACTGATGACAGGTGCACCGGCCGAGCGAGCCGAAGCTGAAGCGCTGCGGATTTCGGTAGGAAACTCGCGTTGTATCAATTTCGCCGGCCGGGTCAAATTTACCGAGTTGCCACCGCTCTATTCGGTATCGCTATTGATGGTTACCAATGACTCGGGGCCAGGTCATTTTTCATCAGTCACGTCACTCAAGACTTTTGTATTATTCGGCCCTGAGACCCCTGCCCTTTATGGCTCACTGGGCAATTCCATCCCCATCTATGCAGGGCTTGCTTGCTCTCCCTGCGTGAGTGCCTCAAACCACCGCAAGACCGCCTGCAGCGACAATGTATGCCTGCAGGCGATTACCGTGGATAAAGTTTTCAATACCATTTCACCTCTACTGCCAGCTTAATTAAGGAATAAAGATAATGTCCGAACAAAATAACAATTGGGAACAGGGCCTGCTGGAAAAACTCGCTCTTTCAACTCTGCAGGAACAGCGCCGCGCGCGCCGCTGGGGTATCTTTTTCAAGACGCTCACCTTTGGCTATTTATTCATTGTGTTATTTTTAGTCATGGGCTGGGCTGGTCATGGCGAAACTTTGGGTACTGGCAAGCACACGGCACTGGTCGAGCTTGAAGGTGTGATAGCAGCGAATAACGCCGCGAGTGCGGATAATCTGATTGCAAGTTTGCAGGCAGCCTTCAAGGATAAAGGTACGCAAGGTGTCATTTTGCGCATCAATAGCCCAGGCGGCAGCCCGGTGCAATCCGGCTATGTTAATGACGAAATTCGCCGCTTAAGGATTTTGTATCCCAAGATTCCACTATATGTTGTGGTGCAGGACATTTGTGCCTCAGGCGGCTATTACATCGCCGCAGCGGCAGATAAAATTTACGTCAACAAGGCGAGCATCGTCGGATCCATCGGCGTACTGATGGATGGTTTTGGCTTCACCGGCACCATGTCCAAGCTGGGTGTGGAACGACGTTTATTGACTGCCGGCGAGAACAAGGGCTTTATGGATCCATTTTCTGCGCGCAATCCCAAACATGAAGCCTTCACCAAACTGATGCTGGAAGAAATTCATCAGCAATTTATCAGCGTGGTTAAGCAAGGTCGCGGCAAACGCCTGAAAGAGTCACCAGAAATATTTAGCGGCTTGTTCTGGAGCGGGCAGAAGAGCATAGAGATGGGGCTGGCGGACGAAATCGGCAGTCTGGAAAGTGTTGCGCGAGACGTCATCAAGGCTGAAGACATCGTCGATTTTACGGCACACGATGGTTTGGCTGACCGCCTGGCAAAACGCTTTGGTGCGGGTGTGGCCAGTGCATTCCCGGGGTTTTCATCGCAGTCAGCAGGGATTACTTTACGCTAATAATCCCGCGCTAAATTGTGTGACATATTGCTCAACCAACATTTGCTAATCGATTTTTTGTTTTTTTAACCCGTTGATGGAGCGCATCAAGCACCAGAAGTCACCGGGTGAAATTGCACTGACTCTGGCGGATCATAAAGCAAAACGCCAAAGTACTCCCACATTAGATTGTTCTATTTGCGAGCAGATCGGCGGCTCAGTCGTCCACCGCAAGCTAGCTTGCAGCCTTTGATGAGAATGGTATTTTAAAATTTTATTTGGCGTATCGAAAAATTATCGCCTTTTTTTGCCTTGGGATCGAAAAGCTCGCCTAACTTCGCGTTCATTACGTATAAAGAGTCTCCCGCGATCACTCCAGTAGTCGGAAATTCAAGCCCTGTCTTGACCGATCCTGCCACCATTGCGCTAATCCAATTATCCGAGCTAACTAACCGCGAGACTTCTCCTGAGTTTTGAATAACGGCGAGACTTCCATCCTGTGCAAGCACAAGGCCGTCGTTTGTATTAAAGCTTTTTTGGATATTGATCTTTGACACATCTCCCTTCATGGATATCTTGAACAACTCGCCAGAATTGGATTTTCCAATAATCAAATATCCATTTGGGCTGTAGACAATGCCATTGAGATTGAAACCTTCCCCCTTAAAAAGTTCGTTCTGAACAAAGATTGATGGCTTGCCCTGTTTGTCGATCTTGTACACGATCGGCGAAAAACTGTCGGTAACATAGATATTACCCCCCGAATCTACTGTAATATCGTTGGCAAAGTGCCCGCCTTCCGATAGTCGTCCCAAATCATGGTAAGCCAGGCGTTTACCGGATTTGAGGTCGTAAACCGCGACTCCTGCCAGTTTGGCCTGGGTTTCCTTCTTCGAGTTAACCGCAACGCCCGGATCAGATACTGCGACCAGCAACCAATTTCTGGTCGGATCAATATGCATGCCCACGCTTGAAACAAGTATTGGGTCGTTAATAAAAGTATGGTAAACACCATCGCGCCCTACACGCCCGATTTTGCCATGACGCATTGAGCTAACCAGAAATTGATCTGCATTGACGTCGAATGTAATTCCTTCAGGATAAAGTTCATTATCGGAAAACTTGATGTCGGCTTCTGCCGAAGCTGCTACGCCCGAGATGCCTACTAGCAGGGAAAATAGAAATGCGCGGAATAGATGATTAGTCATGTTAATTTTACCTTTGAGATAATTTATAAAATTTTTTGAAATGTTGTACGCATAATGACGAAAATTGTTTAATACGAAATCAATGAAGAGGTGAGGTCGAATTTTTCAGCAGCCGCGAAATTTCAAGACCTATGCCTTCGGCTGATGCGGGATTTTGCCCCGTAACCAATCGCCCATCCACCACCACGTTTGCTTGCCAGTTTGGAGCGTGCTTATGATTCGCTCCCCTTTGCCGTAGCGTCGATTCAAGCATGAAAGGCACAACGTGATCGAGATTAACAGCGCGTTCTTCGTCATCGGTGAATGCCGCAATTTGTTTTCCTTTTATCAAATACTCACCGTTTGATAGCTTAAGATTCAAAAGGGCTGCTGGCCCATGACACAAGGCACTAACCACACCGCCATCCTCATAAATAGATTTCGCAATACTTGCAAGAGCGTGATTGTCGGGGAAATCCCACATGGTTCCATGTCCACCGACAAACAGGATCGCGGAATATTCTGTCGGCTTTACCTGGTTCGGCGTGAGTGTGTTTTTAAGCTTAATAGTAACATTTTGATCCTCCAGAAATTTGCGACACACCGGGTCAATTGAGTCAGCGTCTTCCATTGGCGGCGTGCCCCCCTTGGGGCTGGCAAAATCAACCTCAAATCCATTGGTGTGTAGCACATCCCACGGATGTGCCGCTTCAGGCAAGTAATATCCGGTGGTTTGGCCTGTACTTCCTTTACGGTCATGACTAGTCAAAACAAATAAAATTTTTTTCATGGTGATACCTCATGTGTTGTCAGGTTAGAATGAAACGTTATGAATTAGAGTTACTCTGTTTTCACAGGATAGAAGAATAGACATGTGAGTATGTATGCGGAAGCCTTGTAGTACTCATATGACTTATTCCAATTGCGCATGAATGGGACAATGAATGGATAAATTGATGCAAATACGGGCTTTTGTGAGAGTCGCTGAACGGGCGAGTTTTTCTGCTGTGGCTCGTGATCTGCAGATCACACAGTCGGCCGTCAGTAAAGCTATTACGGCACTTGAACAAACGCTGGGGGCACGTTTGGTGAGTCGAAGCACGCGCAGTGTGGTGTTAACTGAAGCGGGTCGCCGATACTATGAACGTTGCCTGCAGATCATTGCAGACCTGGATGAGGCGGATTCTGATGTGGCTGAATTGAGTTCTCGTCCGATGGGCACGCTAAATATTTCTGCTCCAGTGCCATTCGGTCTGATGTTTATTTCGCCCAGGGTGGCCAGATTTAAAACGCTCAATCCTTTGCTTGAAATCAATCTTGATCTGAACGATCAGCTTTTGAATTTGGTGGAAGGAAATATTGATGTGGCAATTCGCTTGGGCCATCTTAAAACACAAGGTTTCGTGGCCAGAAAGCTTGGGGAGAGTCCATTTGTTACTGTTGCTTCACACGCCTATCTGTCTTCTCGCGGCATACCTGAAATTCCAGAGGATATCACCACGCACAATTGCGTCGTCTATACCAATCAAGATAATCCATTGGAATGGATATTCGAAAACAAAGAGAGTGACTTATCAATAAATATTTCCAGTAATTATCGAAGTAACAATATGATAGCACTGAAGGACGCAGCTATTGCAGGAGTAGGCATTGCCCGCCTGCCGCTGTGGATGGTTGACACTGAAATCAAGGCCGGATTACTCCGGCCAATTCTTGGGGATTTTAAGCTTCCCGCATTTGGCATCCATGCGGTATTTCCAACAGCCCGACAGCTGCCTGTTAAAGTCAGGTTGTTCGTTGAATTTATCAAGGAGGAATTAAGCTCTGTATCTTATTTTGTTGGCATGCATCGATGAATATTCTATAGCTGAATCATTCTGCTTCATTACTGACCATTCAGATTGATAACAACAATTCTCCTGGGGTTCTTTCTACTTCAACGCCGCTTTCCGTGGTGATGTAGGTGAGATAACAGGTCGGGCGCGGATTTGACAATACTGCAGGGTTCAGAATAGCGTACACATCCCCTTTACAGCGAGCCGAAACGGTAACCAGTCCAGGATGACCTTCCCGGTGCAATCTTCCGCCTACCTGCTGCGAGAGTGCATAGTCTGCAGCATCAACCAGCGCAGGATGTTTGCGTACCAAAATGCGCAGATCAATCAGTGCGGCATCGCACCGCACAAGATGCACACGGCGCTCGATTTTGATGCCAGCCCCGGTGAAGCCGGCGTCAGCCAGCAGGCTATTTCGCCAGTGATATACCGTTTCGTGGATGGTCGTCTCAAGCGAATCAGAACCGTACCATACGCCAAATGTGCCATCGGAATAGCGACTGCGTGACCACTCTTTAAAGGGAAAACCGATCGCCTCATTCCAGGCTGCTTCTTCAAACGGGCGATTAATTACAGGAGTGATTGAGGTGTAGGTTGCCGGTTTCGTCTGTAATTCGAGCTCTATCGCGGTTTGCCAGTCTTCGTGGTCGTCAGTTAAATCATCAAACAGATTTTCAGTGACGCGGACCGAAACAATGTTGCGATACAGGTCATTATGGGTATCGGCAAGCCTGAGCCCGGCAAAGATAGCGTCCATTATTGACCTCGCATTTTGTCCAGATAGCTGCGTACCATCAGTAGCCCCGCAAAACCAAAGTCTTTGACCACATCAACAGGCGTGCGACCTTCAAACGCTTTGTTGCGCGTACTCATCCAACGGTATGCAAGATCGCGGTTATGCGGAAACAGCAGACGCAAGTTCTTGTGTATAGCCAGCAGGTGTCCGGCACGTTCGTTTGCGTCACGACTTGCCGACATGGGAACGCCTTTGCGGTAACGCGTCAGCGCCGCCCTGTTGTCTCTGGCCAATCCCAGCATATCGAGCTGATCTTCCGTGCTGATCGCCCAATGCCCGAATAGCTGCATCAGCATCTTCGAGATCGATCCACGGTCACTTGTTTCTTGTGTTGTCGCAGAATGTGTATTCGCCATATCACCTCCATTTGGGATAATTATATCAAATATAGTAGCAAATACAACAAACGACAGGGTTCCTGAAATCAAGCTAAAAAGCAAAGGGAGCCGAAGTCCCCATGTAGCAAATTCAGCTAAAACAATTTAACTGAATCGCAGGCGGCAAAAGGTTTGGATTTTTAACATGCAGAAATATCTGGCAGATGACCCACTTTTACAAAAATAATACAACCTTCACGGCTGAATGGGGCATGCTGGCTCATATGCGGGTTACGCAGCCAGGTGCCGGCTGGGTAACGCCCGAACTCATCTTCAAACACACCTTCAAGTACATAAATTTCTTCACCGCCCCAGTGTCGATGCGAGTTAAACATGGTACCCGGTTGCCAGCGTACCAGCGCGCTATGTTCTCCCTTGAATTCAGACAAGGGCAACACACTCAGGCCGCCGACCATGCCTTGCCGCCATTCGCTATTTTGTACATCAACAACCACGCGCTCAAGATCGTCCTGCTGCAGATGACCCCGTTTAACAAACAGAGTACAGCCGCTTTCACTGAGTAGTATGCGGTTAGTCCCTGGTGGACTTTTAATATAGGTACCTGCCGTATACTCGCCTGATTCATCTGAAAACATACCTTCGAGTACGATGACTTCCTCCCCATACTCATGTGAAGCAGAAGGTAAATGTGCGCCAGATTCAAATCGCACAATGGATGTTGTTCTGGCATCAGCCAAGCCACCTTGCTCAAGCATGCGCAGCATGACACCGCTAGTGGTTGATTGCTGCCAAGTAAGTTCTGACGTATTTACAACAACTACGCGAGAGAAATCATTGTTTATCTGCATCGTACTTTCCTACTCTGAGCCGATTTCAATACCTGGGTGTTATCGATTTTTTCATAAGCCATGACACTGAAAAACCCCTCCCAGCCCCCAGCATACCCTTGCGGGTGCAAGGGGGTGCTGGAGGGGTTTGAGCCTATTGAACAATTGCAGTTCTTCATTGCCGTGTATTTTTGAATGCTCAATAATTGTCAGGATTTTCCCAGAAAATATCCTGGATTGAGGAATCGCGCCGCTTTTGCGCATTTTGCAGAATGATAATCCGTTGTTGATTATTAACCATTCCCCACTGTGTAATTTCCAGCATTGATCGAAAGCAGCCAAGGCAAATATCGTCATCATCAAGACAACAATTTCTTATGCAAGGAGATTGTGCAATGGCATCCATTTCACTCAACAGTTATACCTATTTGACGTAGCTGCTTATGCGTCCAATTTATGTCCGACTGGGATCGCGCAGCGTGCCATGCGATTCCCCACAATGGGTGCTTATAAGCCCCGGCTTTTTTTAATCAGGTCGTAAGCAACTTGCACTTCCTGCGCTTGTGCTGTTGCCACGGCAATCATATCCTCTGGTACACCCTGTCCCATTAATTTATCAGGGTGGTATTGGCTCATCAGTTTGCGATATGCACGTTTTACATCGTGATCGCTGCTGTCCCTGTTTATGCCCAGGGCCTTATAGGCGTCTTCCAGACTGCTGGCCGTGCCGTCCCGGCCGCCTGCGAAGTGAGTCTGATTGGTGACCATGGCAAGAATGTGCTTGAAAGCATCCTGGCTATATCCCAGAAATTGTGCAATTTCTACGAGCAAAGTTTCTTCTGCCGGGTCAAGATTGCCGTCGGCCAAAGCCATCACTATCAGGTATACCAGCAACATTTGCCTCAAGCTGTTTGTATGACCGCACACCGCCATAAATTCAAGCAGGGTTGGCTTGATGTCAAAATCTGGCGCTGCACCTTTTTTGAACAGCGAAATTGACTGCTGCCTGTGTTCGGCAGTCATACCCAGCTTATCGAACAGTTGCTCCACATGGGCAATTTCGTTTTGCGATATATGTCCGTCTGCTTTGGCAATCTTGCCCATCAACACAAATACAGTGCCAAGGAATACCGATTCGCGATGCGCGCGGCTGAGCGGATTTACGCCACCAAGGCCATAAATAATTGAACGGTCTATCATGCTGCCAAGGAAAAATGCGGCTAAGGCACCCACGAAACCAAAATAGTAAAAGCCCAATAAAACAGCAACGATTTTAAACAAGACAACTCCCCGGATTGAATTCAAAAAGAAACGGAATTTGCAGCGACATTACTGGAATCGTAATGCATCAATCGGCCGCAGTATGGAAGCTTTACGTGCCGGATACCAGCCGAAAAATATGCCCACACCGGCTGCCACCACAAAAGCTGTGATGATGGAGCTGATGGTGACTACAACCATCATGCCGGTTGCACCACTCACCGCGTATGCGCCGCCTACACCCAGCAGCACACCGATCAGGCAGCCGATGACGGAAATGATGATGGCTTCCAGCAAAAATTGCAGCAGGATATCTTTGCCGCGTGCGCCTATGGCCATGCGTATGCCGATCTCGCGGGTGCGCTCGGTCACCGATACCAGCATGATGTTCATGATGCCTATCCCACCCACCAATAGAGAGATCGAGGCAATCGCACCCAGCATCAAGGACATTACTTTGGTGGTATCGGCAGCGGTGTTAGCCATGGCGGTGAGGTTGCGCACGCTGAAGTCGTTGTCAGCCCCCTCGCGAATACGGTGACGCTGGCGCAACAATTCGGTGATGGATTTTTCCACCTGCGGCATGGCCTCGGCTGATTCAGCCTGGGTCATGATGAATCTCACCGTACCGGCAAACTGGCTGCCGAACAGTTTGCGCTGGGCGGTGGTAACCGGCACCAGCACGGTATCGTCCTGATCGCGGCCATCCAGACTCTGACCCTTACCGGCCAGCACACCCAGCACCAGATAGGGGCTGTTCTTGATACGTATGGTCTTGTCGACCGGGTCTTCATCCCCGAAAAGGCTCTGTGCCACAGTCTGCCCCAACAGTGCCACGCGTGTTGCAGAACGAATGTCTGAATCGGTAAATGGCATGCCTGAAGCCAGTCGCCAGTCACGCACGGCAAGATAGCTGGGGGTGGTGCCTATCACCTGTGTGCTCCAGTTATTTGGGCCGTAAACCAGTTGTGCCGTACCGGGGGCAGAGGGCGCCACCGCTGTTACCAGGGGTAATTCTTCTATACCTTGTGCATCTCCCAAAGTGAGTGTGGGGGCCGCACCACCGCCCATGCGCAATCCACCCGAGGTAGTTGAACCGGATAAAATAATAAACAGATTGCTGCCCATAGACGCGATAGATTCCTGCACCTGTTGTTGTGCGCCCTGCCCCACGGCCAGCATCAGAATTACCGCTGCCACACCAATGACCATGCCCAGCATGGTGAGTATGGTGCGCAGGCGGTTGGCCCACATGGCCATCCAGGCTTCGCTGAGCATGGCGAGCATCATGTTGCCGAACCCGCTTGCAAATAACTTGAATGCAGGTATGGATCGTTTTCTACCGGGCCATCGTAGACCACCCGGCCATCGGCCAGGCGCACCAGACGATGGGCGTAGGCCGCAATATCATGCTCATGAGTGATCAGCACAATGGTGATGCCATCACGTTTATTCAGTTCATTAAACAATTCCATTATTTCCTGGCTGGTGTGCGTATCGAGATTACCAGTAGGCTCGTCTGCCAGCAGCAACTTGGGTTGGTTAACCAGTGCACGGGCGATGGCAACGCGTTGTTGCTGGCCGCCGGAAATCTGATTGGGCCGCGAATGATGATATTTTCCCAAGCCTACCTTTTCCAGCATCACGCAGGCTTGCTGCAAACGCTCTGACCGCGATATACCACGATAAATCAAAGGTAATGCCACGTTTTCTTCAAGATTGGCCCGCGGCAGTAAATTGAAGCCCTGAAATACAAAACCGATCACGTGGTTGCGTAGCTGAGCCAGCTCATCGCGGCTCTGCTGACCTACATCGCGCCCATTGAGGTAGTAGCTGCCACTGCTGGCCACATCGAGGCAGCCGAGTATATTCATGAAGGTTGATTTGCCCGAGCCGGACGGACCCATGATGGCTACAAACTCGCCCGGCATGACGTTAAAAGAAACATCATGCAATACCGGCACAGTCCCGGCATCGGTGATGTACTCCTTGCACAGCTGCTCAATTTTAATTACGGCTTCAGTCATACGCTTAATATTAAAATAGTCTCGGTGCAGAACTGGTGGATTTTTTGGTCACAGCCTGACGGTCTTCAAGAATGACCACGTCACCCTCTTTGAGATCGCCGCTAATAACCTCAGTATTACGATTGTCGGTGATACCGACAGCAATCCTGACTGCTTTGGCTTGCCCATTTTCAAGGACATACACTGTCCCCATTTGCGCAGCGTCAGCCTTGTTTCGCTCCTGCTTGCGTTCGTCTTGAGTTTTCTCACTGGCGCGTGGCTTATCTGAGCGGATGCCTGTATCTGCTGGCCTGAAGCGCAATGCCGCATTGGCTAGAGTCAATATATCCTTGCGTTGTGCGATGATGATGTTGACATAGGCAGTCATGCCCGGCATCAGCGATTGGTCCGCATTATCAACCGCCACCACGACGTCATAAGTAACCACGTTCTGCAGCGTAGTGGGATTGAGCCGCACCTGATGCACCAGGCCGCGAAAGCTGCGGTTGGGAAATGCATCCACCCTGAAATTGACCTGCTGGCCAACGTGTATGCTGCCCACATCCGCCTCGGCATAATTGGTGTCTATCTGCATCTTGCTCAAGTTTTCTGCAATCTTGAACAGGGTCGGTGTCTGGAAACTTGCTGCAACAGTCTGGCCGGTATTTACTTCACGTGACACCACCACCCCGGATACCGGCGAACGTATCACCGTGTAAGTCAGATTGGTGCGGTCGCGCGAGGCTTGCGCCTCGTATACTGCAAGCTGCGCACGGGCCGATTTTAACAATTGCACAGATTGATCCAGCTCCTGGCGAGTAACATATTCCTGCGCAAACAAACCGCGTGTGCGCGCCTCATTGGCTTGTGCCAATTCCAGGGTGGCACGCGCATTTTCCATGTTTGCCATGCTTTGCTGAAGCTGCGCCTGTATCAGGGCGGGATCAAGCTCCAGCAGGATCTGCCCGGCCTTGACATGATCATTAAAATCCGCATAAATTTTGCTGACAATACCAGACACCTGGCTACCCACATTCACCAGGGTAACCGGGTTCAATGTGCCGTTGGCCGAAACTGTTTGGGTGATGGCTCCACGGTCAACGGTAGCAGTGACATAGCGATTTTGAGCTGAAGCTTTGTCGGGTAATAACCACCAGCCAACCGCCCCCCCAATCACGAGCAGTAGCAGTGAGATCAGCAGAATTTTTTTCTGCTGAATGACCATTGAAAATAATTTCATCTTGAAATTTTGGGTAATTTGATTAAGAGGGAGCATAGTCCTAATTCCTGCCGGAGATTTGCGTCAGATCGAGTTGGCCGATTGCCTGTGCCAGCGCAAAGCGGCTAAACATAAAATTGTAGAGTGCGGCAACGCGCTGTTGTCGCGCATTTGCCAAAGCACTTTGTGCTGCAAGCGTGTCCAGAATATTACCGACACCCGCCTTGTAACGCCCCAGTATCATCTTCTCTGATTGCGTGGCTGCAAGCACCAGATCATCAGCCGAGCGCAGCGCCTGGCTATTGGTCAGCATGCCCTGGTAGGCCTTCCATACATCCAGCGCAATCTGGTTTGCCAGACGGTCGCGCTCGGCCAGTTTACCCTCTACCTGCGCCTCTGCAGCGCGTGACTGGTAAGTTGTCTTAAATCCGGAAAACAGCGGCACGTTCAGCGTAATGCCTATATTGTTAGCTTGAAAATCGGGATTGGTTACGCTCGCCATAGCTCCCACGGTAATGCTAGGCATTCCGCTTGCCCTGGTTGCCTGCAATTGTGCTTCCGCAGCCTTGATCTGTGATTCCGCTGCAGCCAAATCGGGGCGTTTTTGTCGTGCTGCCGCGATCAGTTTGCCGATGTCCTGTTCGATTACAGGGTCAGGTGTTTCCTCCGCGACAGCTTGCAGTGTAAAAGGCTGCGACGCATCGAACCCCATTACGTTGGCCAGCGTGCCCTGGGCATTGCTGGCTTCCCCCTCGCCCCTGATTCGATTTAATCTGGCCTGTGACAGGGTGGTTTGCGCCTGCAGACGATCAACCGGGGTGGCTACTCCAGCCTGATAGCGCGCCAGCGCTGCTGCAAGGCTTTCCTGTGCTTTAAGTTCATCAGTTTGAAAAGACTCCACACTGGCTCGTGCCGATAACAGCGCGTAATAGGCTTGCACCGCATTCAGAAAATTGCTTTGCAGCGTCGCATCGCGTGTCGCGTTGGCCGCAATTAATAGCTGCCTGGCATTTTCCAGGGTGGAAGAACGACCACCAAAGTCATATAGCAGATAATTGACCGACAGATTGGCAGTTCGGCTGGTCAGGTTCACCTGTGGCTGATTACCTGATGTTGACTGATTTTCAGACACGCTTGCCAGTGCAGACAGCGTGGGTAGATAGGCAGCGGTGCTCACGCCAACCTGTGCCGCCTGAGCTCTTGAATTGGCCCACAATGAACGGGTTTGCGGGTTGTTGCACAGGGCCAGGTCAACCACATCTGCAAGTGTCAACGGCGCAATAATTTTTTCCCGGGTACAGTGATTCACATCCGCGACCTGATCCAGGCGGCCATATTCCATCAGATCGTCAGTCCCAAAAGGATCCACAGCAGCAGCCAATTTTGGCCAGATCAAAGCAAGGTGCATAAGCAATATTACATAATGGATACGCACAATTTAACTCGCAATAGCGTTAATGGGTTTTCTAACAAGCTGGCACTTCAACACTGATAATTTCCGAATATTATTAAAGGTTGATTATAGTTGAAACACAAGCTATTTTTTGTATCAAAATATATACATAAACAAGTTGTAGATTACATTTTAGACACATTGTTGAAACCTGCCCGGTTTATATTGACACCGACACGCTCTTAATCAACCCTCAACTCACTTAATTTTAACAATGAGGCTCATCATAATGGATGTCAACTTGATATTTACAGGGCTTCATAACTTGCAGATCAGCGTTTGTTTAAGATCCTGACTAGAGCAGTACTACCCAAGTGACGGTATGGTCATTCACTGTCCAATTCAAAGCGCAGCGGACTCCCGATAACTCTGACCCGAAGGACAACAATGTCCATCGGGTTAAAAGTGTAATTTGGTCATGTTTTATCACATTAGCCAGAAAAAAAATTGAACGACAACATAGATTAACAACAAGACTGCGAGATTTTTTGGTATACAATACAGTCAGGTGCTCGGTATAGCTTCTATATCCAGGTTCATATAAATACAATGGCATTTATTGGCGCGTTTTCCAGAAACATTGTTGCATCTGTCAAATTTCGTATCTGTCCAAAAGATGTCAATCAATTACACTTAAACTTTCTCAACACTTTACTATTTTACAAATAATCAAAATGAAACAATTTTTTACGCTTTTTATTGCCATCCTGGCCGTCACTTTTTTTGCTGGTTGCCATAACAAGGGTTCTTCAGCCCCCGCACCTACCAATGTAAGCGTTGTGGCTGGAGAAAACCGTGCGACAGTTACCTGGGACATGTTGCCTGGAATTCAATATTGGGTTTTTAAGGCCGCCACACCTGACATTACCCCAGAAAACTGTCTCGGAACTCCAGAGTGCCAAATATTTACGAATGTCGCATCGCCTTATCTGGTCGCGAGCTTGGCCAATGGCACTTTATATTCATTTACAGTTAATGGCAGAACTGATAGCGGTCCGGGTGGTCCGGGGTCCCCTTCGATCCAAGCCATACCCAGACCGGCAGGTGGCCTATGGAGTGTGAGTACCCCGGTAACGGGACTCAATGATTTACGTGGTGTAACCCATAGCAGTATTTTTGTCGCCGTGGGTACCTCGGGAACATTGCTTACAAGTGCTGATGGATTAGCCTGGACCACACAGACTGCACCCTCACCCCTTACAAACTTTAATGCGATAACTTATGGCGGAACTTATGTGGCAGTCGGGACCGGAGGAGTTTTACTAACAAGTGCGGATGCTGTCAATTGGACACAAGCAACCAACGCAAGCACGAATACCCTCTATGCAGTTACCACCAATGGGGCTGGCGAATACGTTGCAACCGGGGCAAGCGGAACCATCATCAACAACTCCGTGGGTGGCTGGAATTTAGCCACAAGTATTCCCGTCGGGACGCCCACATTAAATGGGGTAGCTTACGGGAATGGTAAATATGTGGCTGTGGGTGCAGGAGGTTCTGTACTCACAAGTGATACGTACGGAAATAACTGGACCTCAGTAAACGCCACAGTAACGTTGCCAACGAGCGATTTGAAAAGTATTGCCTATGGCCCCGGAGTCGGGGCGACTGGTCCAGCAACCAATGCAACCGGCACATTCGTCGCGGCAGGCGCCAGTGGCTCGGTGGTTTCAAGTACTGACGGAGGCTTAACCTGGGGTGCACCTGCATCATTCGCACCAGGCATCCAGATAAATGCGGTTACCTATGGTTCGCAATTCATTGCCGTTGCTGATAACGGCAGCATTTATTACAGCACAAACGGGGTGAATTGGACGCTGGCGACATCCTCACCTGCAAACGGATCCCCTGTTTATGCTGTCGTGCATGGCTTCTATGACTATTCTGCGGTAGGCGCAGCTGGTTTAAATATGCACTCCCAGTAAGGCGAAAAATCAATGTCTCTTAACAAAACAAAATATCGAAGTGCAATTTCCGTTTTGACTTCGTCAAATTTATTTTAAAAAATGAACTCAATTAACACCAATACGGAAATTGTGAATGTCTGGGATTTACCAGTCAGGCTATTCCACTGGACATTGGTATTGGGTTTTTCTGCTGCCTATCTGACTGCAAAATTCCATATCGGGTTTCTGCATACTTTGATCGGTTATTTTTTGATTGTATTGTTGCTGGCTCGTGTACTCTGGGGGTTCACCGGCAACCAATATGCTCGATTCAGTTCTTTTGTTTATCCTCCGGTGGAGACAGTTACATATCTGAGATCACTGCTCCATGGCAATCCCCGGCATTATTTAGGCCACAACCCTGCAGGGGCACTGATGGTTTTTTCATTACTGTCCTTGTTGTCACTGGTCTTCTTGTCAGGTTTATTGACACTGTCGGTCATCGATTTTGAGGGGCCACTCCTTTCTTTCACTTACGGTATCGATGATGGCACAAGTTATGCCATACGCCACCTGCACGGATGGCTGGTCAATATTGCTCTGCTATTGATTTCATTGCACGTAACAGGTGTGGTTGTTGGCAGCTTTCAGCATAAAGAGAATCTCGTCAAAGCCATGATAACGGGAATAAAGAGAAGTGCATCCAGCTCCACTACTGGTCATTAAACAGAATTGTCATCAACATGATTAAAAGAAATACCAAACTTTCCATATTAATGCAGCTTGCCTTCGCTACCTGCTTCGTATCATTCACGATAACTTCCTATGCAGCAGACAAGGTGCTCGATCTTGCGCAGCCCGCCAGCAGTTTTTATACACGGGATGTGCAGTCTTTCATGCTGGCGGCAAATAGTACTGACGGTATTAAATCGACGACCGTTATTGAACCGACACCTCCGGTAGCAGAGTTCGAACCGCCCATATTTACAAAAAGGAAGACTCATCAATATCTTGGCTTGAGCACGATAGGCTTGGCACTGCTAACCGCGATGACTGCGCCTGAGGCATGTACTGAAATTAATTGCCCGCCGCGCGAGGTTAACGGAACCCATGCCACCCTGGCGAAAACGACCCTTGCGATGGCAGCGGCCACGATAGCAACAGGCTTGTATGCACACTGGGATGATTTTAGTTTGTCAGACGGATGGTCGGATCCAGATAATTTGCATGTGTTACTGGGCGTCACCGGGGCAACACTTATGGCATACGCAGTTAACAAATCGGCCAATTCGACTACTCCTGTAAGTCATGCCGGTATCGCTGAAGCTGGCGCAGTGTTAATGCTAGTCGCAATCAAATTAACCTGGTAGTGGAGAGATATTAAAAATGAAATACTTTTATTCGTTGATGTTCATGGGATTATTTGTCACAGTCCCTCTGGCCCAGGCAACCACGGCAAGTGACGCTTTGTTGCAAAAATATAAATCCGGAGGTACGAATAATTTTGATGTTGAGCGTGGTAAAAAATATTGGCACAGGGAAGTTAAAGGGGATGACGGTGAAATGCAGTCATGCAGCACCTGCCATGGAAGTGATTTGAGCAAGAACGGAAAACATCACAAAACACAAAAAGTAATCGAACCGATGGCTGCCAGCGCGAACCCGGAGCGCTTCACTGACGAGAAGAAAATTGAGAAATGGTTCAAGCGTAACTGCAATGACACTTGGGGTCGCGAGTGTACCACGCAAGAAAAAGGCGACATTCTTAAATATCTGCTGAGCCTATGAATTTCGGAGAGTGATGATGAAATATAAATTCCACACATTTGCGTTGTTTGCAATCGTGCTGGCATCAGTGAGTGGATACGCCGCAGCAGAAGAAAGTTTGCTGGAGGCAATCATTACTCCACTGCGCCAAAAGGGTATTGTCCCGGTTGACAACAAGAAATACAAGGAAGAGTGCGGCTCATGCCATTTTGCCTATCAGCCTGGATTGTTGCCTGCAAAATCCTGGGTGAAATTGCTTACCCCAGAAGCACTACGCAAACACTTCGGCGAGAACGCAGAGCTCGACAAGGACACGCTGACCATCATTTATAACTATGCCATTGCGAATGCAGCGGATAAGTCCTATCACAAGCGATCCCGCAAAATCGCTCAAGCCACGGCCGATATTGAAGCTCCAATACGTATCACTGAGGTGCGTTACATCAAACGTAAACATCACGAAATCCCGGAAAAGATGATCAAGGGCAACAAGGATGTAAAGTCTTTAAGTTTGTGCGATGCATGCCACACACAGGCTGCCAAAGGCGTATTTGATGCCGATACAGTCAGGATTCCGAACTACCCGGATTGGGATGATTGATATTTACTTCATAAAAGACCGAAACAGGATTCACACTGCTGCCATATATATATTAATCTCAATTTGATAAATAAAATTTGATGTGCGTACGGTCGTGACAGTAGTTGGATTGCAAATCAAAATACACTCAGCTCTACCGCTCAATGCAATTCTTTTTATTTGCCCTGTTCCACCAGGTAGAGCCATGTTTCCACCACCGTATCGGGCGTCAGCGATATGGCTTCTATGCCCTGCTGCACCAGCCACTGCGCCAGATCGGGATGGTCGGAGGGGCCTTGTCCACAGATGCCGACATATTTATTGGCCTTGCGGCATGCCTGTATCGCCATGCTGAGCAGTGCTTTGACTGCCGGGTTACGCTCATCGAAACCTTCCGCGACCAGCCCTGAATCACGGTCTATGCCGAGAGTGAGCTGGGTCAGGTCATTTGAACCTATGGAGTAGCCATCAAAATGCTCGAGGAACTGATCAGCCAGAATCGCATTGGATGGAATTTCGCACATCATGATGACACGCAATCCGTTCACACCGCGCTTCAGGCCGTTTTTTTCCAGCTCGGCGATTACGCCACGCGCTTCTTCCAGTGTGCGCACAAACGGGATCATGACCTCCACATTGGTCAGCCCCATCTCATCCCGCACACGACGCATCGCACGGCATTCCAGGGCGAAGCATTCGCGGAAATTGTCGGAGATATAGCGCGAAGCCCCCCTGAATCCGATCATCGGATTTTCTTCATCCGGCTCGTATTCCTTGCCGCCAAGCAGGCTGGAATATTCATTAGATTTGAAATCAGACAGGCGCACGATCACCGGCTTGGGGAAAAATGCCGCACCCAGGGTAGCCATACCCTCGGTCATCTTGTCGACGTAAAAATCCACCGGTGAAGCGTAGCCGGCTGACTTAGTCTCCACCAACGCTTTCAATTCCGGTGCCAGATTGGGGTAAGCCAGTGCCGCTTTGGGGTGTAATCCTATCATGCGGGCAATTACAAATTCCAGCCTCGCCAGACCCACACCGAAGTTGGGCAGACGGCTAAAGTTAAAGGCCAACTCAGGATTAGCCACATTCATACTGATTTTGACGGGTGGCTTGGGCAGTCTCTCCAGGGTAACATCCAGCACTTCAAAATCCAGCAAGCCGTGATAAACCTTGCCTTCATCGCCATCGGAACAGGAAACGGTGACTTCGGGGATATGTTTTAACAATTCGGTCGCATTGCCACAGCCCACTACCGCTGGAATGCCCAACTCGCGCGCGATGATCGCCGCGTGACAGGTGCGCCCACCCCTGTTGGTGACGATCGCCGAAGCAAGCTTCATTACCGGTTCCCAATCGGGGTCAGTCATATCGGTTACCAGTACGTCACCGGCCTGCACTTTGCTGATCTCGCTGACATTCGCCACCAAACAAACTTTGCCACTGCCTATGCGCTGGCCTATGGCACGACCGCTTACCAGAATTTTGCCCTGTTGCTTCATGCGGTAACGCTTGAGCGCATCAACACCCTGCGACTGCACCGTCTCGGGTCTGGCCTGCAAGATGTATAACTTGCCATCGACGCCGTCCTTACCCCATTCCACATCCATCGGGCGGTTATAATGTTGCTCTATGGTCAGCGCATATCGCGCCAGTTCTTCCACTTCCAGATCGCTCAACGAAAAACGGCTGGTGTCGGCTTTCGGCACCTCTACGATACGCACCGATTTACCCGCAGAGCGTTCATCGGCAAAGATCATTTTATTGGTCTTGCTACCCATGTTGCGGCGGATCACCGCCGGTTTATCCGCCAGTAAAGCGGGTTTGTAAACATAGAATTCATCCGGATTGACGGCACCCTGCACCACCATCTCACCCAGACCGTAGGCAGAAGTAATCAGCACGACCTGGTCAAAGCCGGATTCGGTATCCAGGGTAAACAAAACACCACTGGCACCACTGTCGCTGCGCACCATGCGCTGAATTCCCGCTGACAAGGCGACATCATGATGGTCATAGCCCTGATGCACACGATAGGAAATAGCGCGGTCATTGTAGAGCGAGGCAAACACCTGCTTGATCGCAACAAGAACATTGTCTAAGCCATGAATATTGAGAAAAGTTTCCTGCTGGCCGGCAAACGATGCATCGGGCAAATCTTCGGCAGTAGCTGAAGAGCGCACTGCGAGCGATATATCGCCACCCTCTTCCTTGATCATGCGTTCGTAGGCAGTGCTGATCTCGTTTTCCAGACGGGAAGGCAACGGTGTTTTAACGATCCACTGGCGAATTTGCCTGCCTGCCTCGGCTAGCGCGGCCAAATCATCGGTGTTAAGCGTATCAAGCAGAGTCTGTATGCGTTTGGCCAAGCCGTCATGTGCCAAAAAATCCCGAAATGCGTCCGCGGTCGTCGCAAATCCACCCGGGACGCGCACGCCAAGATGTGCAAGCTGGTTGATCATTTCGCCCAGTGAAGCATTTTTGCCACCCACACTGCCTACATCAGTCATGCGCAAAGTATCAAACCACGCTATATATTGTTTTTCCATTATGCAAATCCGCCCCGAAATTTGATCTTATAATATGTCACTTACTCGCTGCCGAGTAAAGAATAAATAAGGCAAAGAATGAATAAATCGCGCACCGCATTTTTTATTTCAGACCGGACTGGCATCACTGCTGAAAACCTCGGTCACAGCCTCTTGAGCCAATTTGAAGGCATAAAATTCAAACGCGTCAGAATGCCATTTCTGGATTCAATCGACAAGGCACGTGATGCCGTTGCCAAAATTAATGAGGCGTCTACAACTGATGGTCAACGTCCCCTGGTATTTAGTACTCTTATTTTGCCCTCAGTGCGCAATATCATCGAGCAAAGCGATGCACTCATTCTTGACCTTTTTGAGATGTTCATTGTACCGCTTGAAGCAGAACTTGGCGTTAACTCTTCTCATGCTGTGGGTCGTTCTCATTCAGCAGACTTGAATTACAACGCTCGAATGGACGCTGTCAATTATGCGCTAAATCATGATGATGGAGGTATCACGCGCGACTTGAACCTTGCCGATATTATTCTGATCGGTGTTTCACGTTGCGGCAAAACTCCAACATCACTTTACCTCGCCCTGCAATATGGTATCTATGCAGCCAATTACCCACTGGTACCGGAAGACTTCGATTCGGAGTCGTTGCCGCAGGCGCTTAAACCATTGCTCAAAAAACTGTACGGGTTAACAATACGCCCGGAGCGTTTGCAACAGATACGCACCGAACGTTCGCCCAACAGCCGCTATGCAGCTTTAGAAAATTGCCAAATTGAAATAAGGCAGGCAGAAAGCCTGATGCGAATGGCAAGTATCACCTATCTGGATGTAACCACGATGTCGGTGGAAGAAATTGCGGCAACAATTCTGCATCAGACAGGCTTAAAAAAAACCTGAATCCCGACGGCCGGATTTACATGCTGGCCCGATTTATCTAATTGCTTTCCTGAGCGGCAATTTGCTGGTGCACCTCTTTCATATCCAGCTTCTGCACTTGCTCAATCAATTGCTCCAGTCCGGAAGCAGGCAGTGCGCCGGCTTCCGAATACACAATGACATTTTCACGAAAAACCATCAACGTCGGAATAGACCGTATCTGGAAATATCCAGCCAATTCCTGTTCAATTTCGGTATTAACTTTACCAAAGACTACATCAGGATATTTGTCAGAAATTTTCTCGTAGGTAGGGGCAAAAGAGACGCAAGGTCCACACCACGGCGCCCAGAAATCAACAACAACCATGTCCTTACCGTTAACCAGCTGTTCGAAATTTGCTTGATTTATTTCTATCGTTGACATATTTATTCCTTAAAATTTGTATAATTTTCAAAGTGCCATGATATATAAGCATATCATTAAATAGCTTATATTCCAAAAAATTTAACAATTGATTATGATGATGGCTTCACCAACTACTTAGACGGAGAAAAAAATGAAAATAAATGTAGGTAGTGCCGACAGAGCATTGCGCATCATTGCGGGTATTGTTTTGATCATCTTGGCAGCAACGGGTATTTTTACACCCTGGGGTTGGATAGGCGTACTCCCATTGTTGACAGGAATATTTAAATTTTGCCCTGCATACACCCTTTTGGGCATGAACACTTGCCCGATGGAAAAAAAATAAAGCTGCACTTCCGCAACAACACGCCCGATAGACAAAGCTGTTTATCGGGCGTACCTTTATCCAATTCACACGATTCTTTTTCAACATCCCCATGTCCGAGCTCCGTGAATCCACTGAATTACAGTTAACCGGCATGACCTGTGTTGCCTGTGCCGCGCGCATCGAAAAAGTACTGAACCGCATGCCCGATGTTACGGCCACGGTAAATTTTGCCACGGAAAAAGCACGTATTGAATTTGATCAGCAAAACACCGATCTGTCCGCGCTGATTGCTGCGGTACAGCGCGCTGGTTTCGACGCACATCCTGTGCGCGATTTCGCCTCAGAAAAACAGGAACGTGCGGAAGCCTACAGTCAGCAACGTCTGCAGTTCATCTTCTCCCTGCTGCTCACCGCCCCACTTTTAGTGGAAATGGTGCTCATGCTGCCGATCTGGAACACTCACACCCATGGCTTGCTACCGCTTTGGTTGCAGGGTTTGTTAGCCACGCCGGTGCAGTTCTGGATAGGCAAACGCTTCTTTGTGGGTGCCTGGCACAGTATCCGTGGCGGTGGTGCGAATATGGATGTGCTGGTTGCGCTTGGTACCAGCGCGGCTTATTTATTAAGCTGTGCGGTGCTGCTGTTTAAGCTTGATCACCCGGTGTATTTCGAAGCCAGCGCCACCATTATCACCCTGGTACTGCTGGGCAAGCTGCTGGAGTCACGCGCCAAGGGACATGCCTCTGCCGCACTGGAAGCCCTGATTAACCTGCAGCCCAAACTTGCCCATGTTGAGCGGAACGGAGTCATGATTGAGATGCCGGTGGCAGAGGTTATTCTGGGCGATATCTTTCTGGTACGCCCCGGTGAGAGCGTGCCTGTCGATGGACTGGTACTGCAGGGTAATTCCAGTATAGATGAGGCAATGCTGACCGGAGAAAGCATACCCAAGGAAAAGCAGACCGGTGACAAAGTATTCACCGCCACTCTCAACCAGCGGGGGCTGCTCAAGTGCCGTGCAATTGCGGTGGGTACGCAAACCCAGCTGGCGGCCATTATTCGTCTGGTGGGACAGGCGCAAGGATCAAAAGCGCCTATACAAAAACTTGCCGATAAAATCGCCAGCATTTTTGTACCTGTGGTGGTAGCCATCGCCGCAGTCACTTTTGTCGTGTGGTGGGCTCTCGGTAGCGACTTTGCCACTGCACTGATCAATGCGGTGTCAGTTCTGGTCATTTCCTGCCCTTGTGCTCTGGGTCTGGCCACACCTACAGCCGTGGTGGTGGCCACCGGCCGCGCTGCCAGTGCGGGCATACTGGTTAAAAATGCAACTGCACTGGAACACGCCCACAAACTAGCCGTGCTGATAGTGGACAAGACCGGCACACTGACCACCGGCAAGCCCATAGTCACCGACCTGTTGCCCGCTGTGGGAGGGGATTCCGGCCACTTGCTGCATATTGCCGCAAGCATGGCTCAGGGTTCGAACCATCCCCTATCGCGCGCGCTGCTTGTAAAGGCTCTGGCACAAAATATCAGCCTCACGGCAACCACAGCATTCAGCGAATTTTCCGGCAGTGGCCTATCTGCAGAAGTCGCTGGCAAGACTTATCAACTAGGCTCACCGGCATTTATTGCAAGCAAAAATATCGCGCTGAATGAGGCCGCAATACTCGCCTTGCAGCAAGAGGGGAAATCAGTTATCGCTGTGGCCAGCGACAACACTTTGCTTGGCTACGTTGCCCTGGCTGACGTACTGCGCGGCAGCAGCGCCAACGCGGTGGAACGATTAAACCAAATGGGTATTCGAGTGGTGATGCTGAGTGGCGATAACGCTGCCACAGCCCTAGCCATCGCGCAACAGCTTGGCATTACCGAATTTCGCGCTGAAGTATTGCCGCAGGACAAAGCTGCTCATGTCGAATCATTCAAGGCACAGGGGCAACTGGTGGGTATGGTGGGCGACGGGATTAATGACGCGCCTGCACTGGCAGCGGCAGACGTGAGCTTTGCGATGCAGAGCGGTAGCGATATCGCCATCGAAGCCGCGGACATTACCCTGATGAGCAATGACCTGATGAGCGTGGTGGACGCAATCGACTTGTCGCGTACATCTCTGGCAAAAATCCGCCAGAACCTGTTCTTTGCCTTCGGCTATAACGTATTGGGCATTCCGCTGGCCGCACTTGGCATGCTGAACCCGGTGATTGCAGGCGCGGCGATGGCGATGAGCTCTGTGTCGGTGGTCAGCAATGCACTGTTACTTAAACGCTGGCAGCCTTACTATAAAAAAAGCAACTCTGGAGAATCATGATGGAAAACCTGTCCCTTAATATCAAAGGCATGACTTGCGGCGGCTGTGTAAAAAGTGTAACCAGTGTGCTGCAAAAAATTTCTGGCGTATCCGGCGTGGAAGTATCACTGGAACAAAATCGTGCAACCATCAGTTACGATCCCGCAAAGGCCAAGCCCGCACAATTCAAATCAGCCATAGAAGACGCTGGCTTTGATGTGGTTTAAATACCCCAGAACCCGGCAATATTAGCATATTCGTATATTTCGCTTGCATTACCCGTTTAACTGACTATAATGCGCGCTTCGCTGCAATGTATGTGCAGCGTTGGTTCATCGTTTCCTGACCCCCTTGCATCCCCGAATTAAAGTCATTCAGACTTAAATCATCCAGATGCGTCTTGCTTTACCGGTTAGCGACGATGTTTTTGCGCCGGTAGAGGAAAAAAATTACCTCCTACTGAATTTTATTGCCTGGCTATTGCCGCGCATGCGCTATTACTTAATATGTAAGGAATTATTTTGTCTATCGAAATCGCATCAGCTGAAAACACTGCAACACCTGCCGAAGTTGTAACATTTGCCAGTCTTGGCCTGAATCCAGTCATCCTCTCTGCAATAACAGAAGCTGGCTACATCCACCCTACCCCTATTCAAGCCGAAGCCATACCTATGGTTATGGCAGGCCATGACCTGATGGCTTCAGCGCAGACCGGTACCGGCAAAACCGCCGCTTTCATTCTGCCCGCTTTGCATAAAATTGCGGAACCGTCAGCTGTTCGCAGCAAAGGACCGCGCGTATTGGTATTGACCCCTACCCGCGAACTCGCACAACAGATTTCTGATGCTGCCACCAAATATGGCAAAAACATGCGCGTTAAAGTGGTGAGTATTCTGGGCGGTATGCCTTACCCGCTGCAAAACAAATTGCTCTCCAGCCCGGTAGATATTCTGGTGGCTACACCGGGTCGTTTGATCGACCACATAGAACGCGGCCGTATCGACTTCTCTCGTCTGGAAATGCTGGTCATGGACGAAGCAGACCGCATGCTGGACATGGGCTTTATCGATGACGTTGAGCGTATTGCTGCTGCCACACCGGCTACTCGCCAAACCCTGCTTTTCTCCGCCACGCTGGACGGCGTTATTGGCAAGCTGGCAACCAAACTGCTCAAGGCTCCCAAACGTATCAGCATTGCTGCGGCACAGGCTCGCCACGAAAACATCGACCAGCGGCTGATGTATGTGGACGACATGGCGCATAAAAATCGCCTGCTGGACCACATCCTGCGTGATACTGAATTGAACCAGGCAATCGTGTTTACCAATACCAAGCGCGATGCGGATACGATTGCTGACAGCCTGTCTGCCCAGGGACATGCTGCTTCCGCATTGCATGGCGACATGAACCAGCGCGATCGCAACCGTACTTTGGTGAACATGCGCCGTGGTCAGGTACGCGTACTGGTTGCTACCGACGTAGCCGCCCGTGGAATTGACGTGGCGGGAATTTCACATGTTATCAATTTCGATCTGCCCAAGTTTGCTGAAGACTACGTACACCGTATTGGCCGTACTGGCCGTGGCGGCGCCTCAGGTATCTCGGTTTCTTTTGCTTCAAACCGTGACGCCTTGCACCTCAAGAAAATCGAGCAATACACCGGCCAACGTATCGATGCGCATACCGTAGCCGGTATGGAACCAAAATTCAAACCGCGTCCGGCTTCTCCCGGCGGTCGCAGCAATGGCGCACCACGTCACCACGCACCGGACAGCCGTCATGGCTTCCCGCGAGATGACCACGGTGGTCACGGTCAGCAACGTCGCGAAGGACACTCACACAATCGTTTTGGTGCCAATACAGACTCACGTCCTGGCAATGTAAACGGCAATCGTGCAAGCACCGGTGCCGGTGCTCCACGTGGCTATGGTGCGGGCAATGAAACCCGCAGCTTTGCGCCGCGTGACGGTGCAGCAGCTCCGCGTACAAGTGCTCCTCGTGGCGGTTTTGGTGGCAATGAAACCCGCAACTTTGCACCCCGTGATGGTGCAAATGCCCCACGTTCGGGCGCACCACGTACCGGCGCTCCGCGCTCTGGTTCGGGCGCGCCACGTTCTTCCGGCCCGGGTGCAGGCGCTCAACGCCGCCCAGCCGGCGGGTCTACTTCAGGTGGTCGTGACGGCAACAGCAACGGTAACAAATGGTAAGAAAAGGGGCGTGAGCCACTGTTTATGACCAAACTCTTGTTGAAGTGATTCTTTTACACTGCAACAAGAGTTTGCTCACACCACAAAGTAAAAAAGCACGCTCAGGCGTGCTTTTTTATTGATCTATATTTACAAATCGTTTGAGATGACATTTACAAATAAATTAATTCCATGCTGGTTTTCCTGAACTGTCTTTAACCTCTCGCCACGAAGCGCGAACTTGCTCTATCAGTTGCCGTGGCAACATAACGAAGTCCAAATAAATCGCTGGCAATTCACCCGTGCGGTAACTCCAATCGACAAATTTCAAAATACGTTTGGTTAGTTCAATATCCGGGGTATCTTTGCGCACAAGAATAAAGGTTGTGGCAGCAATCGGCCAACTAGCCTCCCCCGGAGCATTGGTTAAAATCTGATAAAAACCGTTTCCGGCATCCCACTTTGCACCAGAGGCGGCGGCCTGGGTACTGACGGCATTGGGCCTGACGTAATATCCGTCCTGATTTTTTAATTGCACATAATCGAGCTGCCGTGCCATTGCATCGGCATAGTCCACATAGCCTATGGAGCCCGGTGTTTCTTTAACTTTGTCAGCAACGCCCGCGTTCCCTTTAGCAGCATAACCGGTTGGCCAGCTTACGCTCAAGCCTTCACCGACACTGCGTTGCCAATCGGTGCTTACTTTGGAGAGATAGTTTGTGAAATTGAAGGTTGTGCCAGATTTATCCTCGCGATATACCACGATAATCTTCATATTTGGCAAGTGCAGGGTCGGATTCAGTTTAATCAGCTCAGGATCATTCCAATTGTTAATTTTTCCAAGATAAATCCCAGCCAGAGTCTGGCCGTCCAGCTTGAGTTGCGCTATATAAACACCAGGAAGATTAATCACTGGGGTAATCGCACCCATCACCATCGGAAATTGCATCAATCCCTTTTTCTTCAAATCCTCGAATTTTAATGGCATATCAGAGCCGCCAAAATCCACCTCCCTGCTATCAATACGTTTAATCCCCTCGCCCGATCCTACGGCAAGATAGTCCACATCTATCCCCTTGTGTGCGGAATAGTTTATTGACCATTTCTGGTATAACAATGCAGGAAAAGTGGCTCCTGCTCCATGAATTTCAGTCGCAAAAACCGACGGTGAAATGGCAAGCATGTAACAAATACACAGGCGTAGAAATGATACAAAGGACATGCTTTCTCCAATTATTAAACAGTGTGCAGCCAAATTTCTGCAATCAGAAAGCCGACCAAGCTTGATATTATATTAAAGATATATGAAGGATTTGTGTATATGTCACCCACAAAAAAAGGCACGTAACCGCACCTCGTTATTTGTGCTGCGACTTTTACACAAGTGAACTGACTGGTTCGTGATTTTATAAAGACGTGGTGGATTTTAAAGCTGGCTGACAAAACGGGATTTTTGCTGTCCCCCAGCCTCCTGATTACAACGATTTGGATGAGAACTGCAGGCTGCCAGCAGCAATAGGCTTAAAATTACGAAGTATTTCATGTGAACTATCTCCTGTTATTCGGGTAAATATGGATATGACGGAAACCTTCCAAGACTCGCGGGTTGAATTTTAAGTCTCTAACTACAGAAATAACGTCAAAAACAACGGGACAAACCTCCCTCTATTTCACGCTTAGTCCAAACTTAAACTATTGAACCAGTTCCTGCCCCGTTAGTATTTGATATGAATAATTAGTTCATTTTGTTGACCGATATTCCCTTTTTGTAATAACAAGCTCGCGCACGAGGTTGTTATTATTGGCGCTTTCTACTATCCTAGCGCTTGAATCCAAAAAAAACATCATGCCTGTTCGTATCAAAACCCCTGAAGAAGTTGAAAAAATGCGCATTGCCGGTCGTTTGGCCGGTGAAGTGCTGGATTACATCACACCCTTTGTACAGCCCGGCGTTACAACCGATGCGCTGGATAAACTTTGCCATGACTACATGGTAGATGTGCAGGGTTGCATACCCGCTCCCCTTAATTACGCCCCGCACGGACATAAGCCCTACCCCAAGTCCATTTGCACCTCGGTAAATCACCAGGTTTGCCATGGTGTACCCAGTGACAAGATACTTAAAAATGGCGATATCGTTAACCTGGATATCACCACCATCAAAGATCGCTATCACGGCGATACCAGCCGCATGTTTTATGTTGGCGAACCCTCAATTCAGGCAAAACGCCTGTGCGAAGCCAGTTATGTCGCAATGTGGCGTGGAATACGTACGGTCAAACAGGGCAGTTATCTTGGCGATATTGGCTATGCTATCCAGAGTTATGTTGAAGGTTTGGGTTACAGCGTGGTGCGCGAGTTTTGCGGCCATGGCATCGGTGATGTGTTTCATGAAGATCCGCAAGTGTTGCATTACGGCAAACCCAAAACCGGATTAAAACTTGAGGCTGGCATGATTTTCACCATTGAACCGATGATCAATGCGGGTAAAGCGGGCATTAAACAGCTAGGAGATGGATGGTCGATAGTGACCAAAGATCACTCCTTGTCGGCACAATGGGAACACACCATTGTAGTAACTGAAACAGGTTATGAAGTCCTCACGCTTTCTGCCGGCTCGCCTCCCATACCTGCCGCCTGACATAAAAACAATTTCCTGAAACTAGCAGTGCAAACCACCCAAAAAATTCGCGACAGCCTGCGTACGGCACGTCTTGCTCTGCAACAGGAATACCTGGAACACGACAAGCCAGAACGCTTGCTGCGATCGCATGCCAAACTGGTGGATACCCATTTGCGCGATGCCTGGCAAATGCTCTCCATGCCCACTGAGCTGGCATTGGTAGCCGTGGGCGGTTATGGACGTGAAGAGCTGTACCCTAAATCCGACATTGACCTCCTTATTTTAATGCCTCAGCAGCCGGATGCCGCTTTGCAGCAGAGCTTGCAGGAGCTGGTCGGCGTGTTCTGGGATATCGGCCTGGAAGTGGGTCACAGCATACGCACAATAGACGAGTGTCTCGCTGAATGTGCGGACGTTACCGTGCAAACCAATCTGCTGGAGGCACGCCTTGTCACAGGCAAAATGACGCTGTTTAAGGAAATGAGCGAATCGCTTGCACAGCATCTTGTGCAGCGCAGTTTTTTTCTGGCAAAACAACTTGAGCAAGAGCAACGCCACTCTCGTTTTCTCGACACTGACTACAATCTGGAGCCCAATCTGAAAGAAAGCCCCGGCGGGCTGCGTGATTTACAAACAATTTTCTGGATTAGCCGTGCCTGTCATTTTGGCTCCTCCTGGCATGAACTTGCCAGGAGGAGCATGATTACCACGAGCGAAGCGCGAGCCATTGCACGGCATGAAGCCTTGTTACAAACCTTGCGCATACGTTTGCATTACTTGGCGGGACGTCGCGAAGACAGGCTGCTATTTGATTACCAAACCGCACTCGCCGAACAAATGGGCATTCAGGCAAGTGAAGCGCGCCGCGCCAGCGAGTTGTTGATGCAACACTACTACCAAACCAAGCAGGCGGTGCAGCAGCTCAACAGCGTTTTGCTGCAAAACATGCGCGCAAGCCTGTTTCCCGAGTCAGGAATAATCTACCCGCTGAATGATAATTTTGTTGCCCGCGACGATTTACTGGAAGCGCGAAGCGAAGATCTGTTTGAACGCGAACCTTCGGCGATTCTGGAGAGCTTTCTGATAATGGAGAAATTTCCGCGTCTGAGCGGATTTTCTGCACCTACACTGCGTGCAATGTGGCGTGCACGACCACGTATCGATGCATCCTTTCGACGTGATGCGCGCAATCGCGAATTGTTCATGCAAATTTTGCGTGAACCACAGGGGCTCACGCACATATTGCGGCGTATGAACCAGCAGGGAATTCTGGGCCAATATATACCCGCCTTCGGGCGCATCGTTGGCCAAATGCAGCATGATCTTTTCCACGTCTTTACAGTCGATGAACATATCCTGATGGTAGTGCGCAATCTGCGCCGTTTCACCCTGGCAGAGCACGCGCATGAATTCCCGCTTTGCTCCAAACTCATCATGGATTTTGCCCGCCCGGAAGTGTTATATATCGCGGGCCTGATGCATGATATCGCCAAGGGACGCGGTGGCGACCATTCACAACTGGGTCGCACGGATGCAAAGCGTTTCTGCAAACAACACGGTCTGACGCGTGAAGATACCGATCTGGTGGTCTGGTTGGTTGAACACCACCTGACGATGTCTGCCACTGCACAAAAACAGGATCTGTCCGATCAGGATGTCATAGGTAACTTTGCAGCGAAAGCCAAAAATGACCGTTATTTAGTCGCCCTTTACCTGCTTACCGTGGCGGATATTCGGGGTACCAGTGCCAAAGTTTGGAATGCTTGGAAAGGCAAACTGCTCGAAGACTTATTCTGGGCTACGCGCCGCTATATGCTCGGCGGGAAAATGGCCGACCAGGTAGGTGACATACGGCAGCGAGCAGTCGAAAAACTGAGTCTCTATGCCATTGCGCCTGAAATATACGAATTGCTTTGGGCACAACTCGATGCCGATTATTTCATGCGACATGAGCCGCATGAAATTGCCTGGCATACCAGGATGCTTGCTCATAGGGTCAATAGTCACAGCGCAATCGTCAAAGCCCGTTTAAGCAACATCGGGGAAGGGATACAGGTGATGGTATACAGCCCGGATCAGGCTTACCTGTTCGCTCGGATCTGTGGATTTTTTGAACGTATGAATTACAACATTATGGAAGCAAAGGTTCATACCACGCAACATGGCTATGCTCTAGACAGTTTTTTGGTCATGGATGCGGGCAATGATAAAACCGCCTATCGCGATGTGATGAATTATATAGAGTACGAGCTGGAGCAGCTTCTGGCAAAATTCGAACTTCCACAGTCCCCAAAAATTGGTAGGGCCAGCCGCCAGCAAAAACATTTCCCTATCGCGCCCCAGGTAAATATCTCCCGGGATGAAAAAGGAAGTCATCAACTATCCATCACTGCCGGAGACCGGCCAGGCCTGCTGGCACGCATTGCGCACGTACTGGCACAGCACAAAATTGAAATCAGAAGCGCCAAAATAAACACTCTGGGTGCACGTGCTGAAGATACTTTCTGGATAGCTGGAGATGTTTTGGCTCAACCCCAGGCAATTGCAATACTGTGCCTGGATCTGGAAAAAAGTCTGTCTTAGTGCGTCAGCCCTGCATTGGGTGCAAGCAGGGTTAATTTATACAGCGAAAATATTCAAAATTTTCTTATTTTTTGCAGGGCCGGATACAACAAACAGGCTTTCCCCTGGCTCCTCGGCCTCCTGATACTACGTCAGGATAGTGGCTTCGTCCATGAAAATAGCCATATTTTCTGCTCTTATTCAGAGCCTGTCTCGACTACATAACTGTTACCTTGGCGTCGTGCCAGTTCGTCTGGCTTATATTCGAGACAGGGGCAGTACATGTCAGCACAAAAAAAAATTAGATTAGTGAGCTCTCAAAGCAATGAAAATCGAATTGAGGCTATAGCTATTCAGGAAACACGTGCACGCATAGAGGCAGAAAATTCCGCCGAGCTGGCTGTTCATGTTCGAGCGCGCGCCGAGTCTCATGCACGTGCAATTGCCGAGGTTAAGCTACGGCAGGAAAATGAATTGCTGGCGTCTATCGAGTCCAGGAGCAAAGCTGATTTGCAACTTGTCAATGAAGCAACTGCACGAATTGAATCAGAAAAAATTCTGATCGGGACTACCCACGAAAAGTTACAACTTGAGTCTAATCTGGCAAGAGAAATAAAGAACAAATTACATAAAGAAGAACAGGCAAAGAAAGAATTAGAGTCACGTTTAATAGAAGAGCAGCAAGCCCAGAAAGCCCACGAAATCACCGCGCACCTCGAACGTGAAGCTGCATATCTGGCGCAGGAAATGGTCAGGCAAGAAGAGCAAATAGCCAAAGCTATAGAGGAAAAAATCAAAATTGACAATGAGGCACTGGCTCTGCTAAACGGAAAATTAATTGCCGAGGTAGCACGCGCAGAAGGTGCACAGCGAGTTTTGCGCGAGCATGAAAAAGCTGTCCTTCTGTTAAAGCAAGCTGAAGAAAATGAATGCGAGCTTTTGTTACTGGAGACTCAAGCCAAAGAAGTCGCAACAGCAAAATTAGAGACCATTGTTGAACTTAAAATTGTAGCGCAACAACGCGTAGAAGCTGAATTGATGGCTGCACGTGGAATAGAAATTCAGTTAAAAGCTGAAAAGGATGCAACTGCGGCAGCTGTTGCTCAGGCCGAAATTGCGGAGTATGCCAGACAAGCGGCTAAGACAAGGGAAGCCCAGGATAAACAATATTCACTGAAAGAAGAAGAGCAATTAAAAGCTGATCAATCGGCGGTGCAAGGGTTTGATCACAAATTGGAATTGATCAATGAAAGGATAAAAATTGCACGGCAACAAGCACAGCTTATCTTGGACGGTTGCCTGGTTGAGGAAAAAAAATTGCAGTTGGAAAACGCTGTATTGCTCGCGGAACGGGAACGCGTTTCCATTGAACAAAGGGCGACAGATGCACTGGAAAAAAGATTAGCACTGCAAATGGAACTAACCCAAACTGCAACGTTACGGCTGCAAACTGAAAATCGAGCGATTTCTGAAATCTCATTACGCATGGAAACAGAGTTGAAAGCAATTGAAGCCGACAATGCACGCATTATATTGGAAGTGGCGGCGAGAGAAATAATTGAAGCTCAGTTAATAGTTACCGAGAAAATCGTTAGCGCTGCAAAGATGAAAGAAGAGAATGAAGTACGGGGCTTGCGTATGGCCAAATTGCGTGCAGAAGCGGAAGCACGTGCTGCGCAAGCAGAGTCCGATGCATTCCAAGCGCATACTTATGCCAATCAGTTAGCGCTCCAGCGCCTGGAAGTAGCGGAAAATTTGCAGATTTTTATTGATGAGAGGGTTAAAGATGAAAAATTTTATTTGGAGCTGGGACTAAAAAAATGTGATGCAGAAAAACGTGAGGGAAACTTGGCTAAAGTCCGGTTGGAAGCGGAGAAAAATTATTTGAACGAAGTGGAAATGCGCATATCCGCCGAGAGTCAGGCAGTATTAGTGACCAATCAGCGTCAAATTGCTGAACAGCTTTTGCGACTGGCCGCACTGGACAAATGGAGTTTGGAAAAGCAGACAGTGCTTGGTTTGAAGCCGGCCGGGGTTGAATTTTGTATAAACGTGATTCATTAACACCTAAAATCGGCCAGCTGGAAAGCCGGAGGCATTTATGACATTTTTAAATCGCAGCGTCGTTTGTTTCACCAGTTCGAATACGGATGACACGTTCAATTTGGCTGACAAAGATCTTGCCGTCGCCGATCTTGCCGGTACGTGCCGCTTTAACGATCGCTTCGACCACCGTGTCCAGCATTGCGGCGCTAACAACCACTTCCAGTTTTATTTTTGGCAGAAAATCCACCACATATTCCGCGCCGCGATACAGCTCGGTGTGTCCTTTTTGGCGGCCGAATCCCTTTACCTCGGTAACGGTCAAGCCACTCACACCCAGTTCAGACAGGGCCTCGCGAACTTCATCGAGTTTAAATGGCTTAATGATGGCTTCAATTTTTTTCATGGTCGCTCCGGCAAGAATGATAATAATGTTACGAGTATAGCGTATCTAAAAGCACCGCTGTATATGCATCGTGCTTAACCTCAGGGGGTAGCTTTTTTTTCTGATTTTATGGTCAACTCGCGTGACGCCAATATAACCGCATCTGCTCTGCGGGCAAACTCTTCTGCTTCCGGCTTGCGTCCCAACTTTGCCAATACTTTGGCTATGCCGGTTAAATCCTCATAAATGCGCGCACTGAGCGCCAGTTCTTTATCCAGTTCCAGCGCTGCATTATAGTATAGCAGTGCGGCTTCATGATGATTAAGCGCGCTTTCTGCTGCTGCGGCAATACGCTGAGAATTGGCCATTTCCTGTTTCTCGGCTCCCGCGTTAATTACAGTTTTTGCTGTAGACAGCGCGGTTCCAAAATCGCCCTTATCCAGGGCAAGACGCGCGCGCAAGTTATTTATCCCTGCGGTATAAACACATTGATTGTTGCAACTCTGATCGGCCAGTTGCAAGGCCAGTTCAGCTTCGGCAACCTTGCCGTTATCAGCCAGAATAATCCCCTTGCGAAATGCTGCGGAAGTACGTAACTCAGACGGGATCAGTGCATTATCCTGTCTTAAAATATTATCCAGCAATAGCAGTGCAGCGCCGTCATCGCCAAGTTTATGCGATACATAGGACAGATTAATTGCGGCCTCGGCACTTGCAGGAAGATTGTCCAGTGACTGTTGCATCAGTATGGCCTGTCTGAACAACTCCCGGGCACGCATCAAGTCGCCATCATGCAATGCGCGATGCGCCGCCTGATCGGCCTTATTCGCCTGCTCCATGGCCCTAGGTTGGCGCAGCGGTGGACTGCCGCAGGCGGCCAAAAAAAATACCGGCAAAAAAAGCAAGGGCAGATTAACTTTTCGCTGCAAACTACATAGTCGGCTAATCATGGCTATCCATTCTGACCAGTCCTTGCTCGGGTGGCTGCATCATGTTTTTAAGCGGCCAGCTAGTACTGGCGGAGTCCATAACATTACGCGTATCACTCACCAGTCCGCGCGTCTCGCCGATGAAGCCGGATAGCTGCGGGGCTGAATTGTCTACCGTAGTTTTGAGGGTTTCGCTGATCTGGCGCACGTTGTCCAGACTGGCATCCACTTTTTTGATCAGGCTGGGAATATCTTTTTCGACTATCACCTGGGCTGCCTCGGCAGAGTGCCGTGCCGAGCGCAAAGCAGGCCGCACATCATTTAATATGCCCTCATCCACCTGCTCCAGCAGATGATTTATACGTTCACGAGTGCCGCGCACTTCCTCCGACAAATGGCGCAAGTTACTGAGGGTCTGGCGAACATCACCCTTGGGATCATTTGCATCCTTGAGTAATTTGTTTATTTCATCCAGTGCCGGATAAAGACGATCACGCAGATCCACCGCTATCTGATCAAGACCCCCCCCCCGTTCAAACTCAATGATCGCTCCCACCTTGAGCGGCCCCTTGTCCTCACTACCGCGGGTGGCTTCAAGTATGCTGTCACCGATAACACCTTCCTTTTTCAGGCTTACCATGGCATCAGCCTTAAGCAAAGTAAGGTAGCGGTTTTCGACCATCATCTCCACTTGCGCCTGTGCCTTGTTGTCCAGCTCGAGCTTGCTGACAGAACCTATCTTGAACCCGCTCAGCTTGACCGGCATCCCGACTTTGATATCCTGACCTGTGCCCGCCACAAAATAAATGGCAGACTTCGGCGTAAAGAAACCTTTTTTGATGCCGGAAAACAGTAAATTCAGCGACACGCCGACGATTGCGATCAGCACAAAAATAGAGACTTTCACAAAAAGTCCCTTGAACCGTTCGTCTTTATCTGCCAGCAACTTCATATTTTTTCACTCTATTATTCTCCACGGCAACAATGTCGTGGCACTCGCAACAACCAGCACGGCACGATCTTCATCCGCCAGCACAAATTTTTCCAGCGCCGCTATCCACGCATTTGATCTGGATACCTCCACTTCGTCAAACAATTCCGCATCAACCAGCAGCAGCTTGGGTGCTTGCACCAATCCGCGCAACAGCCCGGCCAATTTGCGCTCCCATGACTTTAAACGGGCTGCAGGACTGGCCATAAACTTTTCCCATTCCTGTTTGTCCAGTCCCAGATCAAGCAACCAGCGCGCAACAGCTTCCTCGGTAACAGGATATTGCGGCTTTTGGTGGTACCACAAGGGCAGGGTGATGTTCTCCCAGGTCTTCAGATTGTTGATCAATCCGCCCCCCGCGGCAATCCAAGCAATACTTCCGGGTTTTGATGCTGCCAGTGGCTGACCATGCAGCCACATCTCGCCATTAGCGGGTAGAAATTCAGCCAGTACCATATCAATAACGGCAGCCTTTTTTTCAGGCGAATTTACATTTAAAACGAGTGTGTCCCCGGCCGCCACGATGAACGATAAATTATCGCCTTTATCAATCTCAACGTTATTGAATTGCAAAAGCGTTGTCATTTAAAATATCATTACCGTTATGATGCCATCGCCTACAAACACCATCAGCAAACTGCGGATAACAGCCTGCGATACCGCCTGAGGAACCTCGGTCATTGCTGATTTCCGGCGCAAACCATGGTAACAAGAAACCAGCGATACCAGAATACCAAAGACAGCACTCTTGATAAGTGAAGCCGCAATTTCACGAAAACTGATCATTTCGAAAAAATTGAAAATCTGGCTACCCAATGCTATATCCAGGCGCAGCGCCGTGACGAACCAGCCCGTGCTGATGGCAACCACCTGGAAATAAAAAGTCAGCGTGATGCTGGCCAGAGTCATCGCCAGCACACGTGGAAGCACCAGGTATGAAATGGGCGAGATTGCCATGCTGCGCAGACTTTTGATTTCACCATTAACCTGCATGGATGAAAGTTCGCTGGCAAAGGCCGAGCTGCTGCGGCCTATGATCACAATAGCGGTAAGCAGCGGACCCAACTCACGCACTATCGTCCAGATCATGATCTGTAGCGTGAGCAGCTCATTGCGCCCCACCAGATTATTAATCTCGGTAATTACGATCAAGCCAACCACAAAACCCACCACAGCTATCGTGCTTATGGATTCAGTACCGGTGAAATACAACTGTTTAAGCATCACCTGACGCACCGGCCATCTCAGCAGTGCAGGCAACCTGCACAACACTTCCCATGCCAGGCGGAAGTGGGCCGCAACATGGCGGAAGTACCGTCCCGGTTCTCTGCGCGATGATGAATGCGCACCCCTCACCTTAAGTCCCAAAGAAATCATCCCTAAAAATCATCCTGGTAACGCACCGTAATCGGGTAGCGCCAGTCCTTGCCGAATCCGCGATCAGTGATGCGAATTCCAACCGGTGACTGGCGACGTTTGTATTCATTAATGCGGACCAGTTTCACCACGCGCTGCACATCAGCTTCTGCATAACCACGCTTGACAATCTCGGCAATGGTGAGGTTTTTCTCTACATAAAAAGCCATGATGGCGTCCAGCGCGTCGTAAGGTGGCAGGCTATCCTGGTCGGTCTGGTCAGGTTTTAATTCGGCACTTGGTGGACGGGTAATAATGCGTTCCGGGATCACACGGCCCAATGTATTGCGAAATTTAGACAAACGATACACCCAGGTCTTGCTGACATCCTTAAGCACCGCAAAACCACCCGCCATGTCGCCGTACAGGGTGCAATAACCCACTGTCATTTCTGATTTATTCCCGGTAGTCAATACCAGTGATCCTGACTTGTTGGATAGCGCCATCAGCAAGGTGCCGCGTATACGTGCCTGCAAATTTTCTTCGGTGGTATCCGTTGGCAATCCCTGGAAAAGGGGATCCAGGGTATCCAGCAAAGCGGTAAAAGTTGGCTGAATATCCAGCATGTCATAGCGTACACCCACAATGCCGGCCATTTCGCGGGCATCATCTTTGCTGATTTGCGCGGTATACGGCGATGGCATCATCACAGCACGAACCTTGTCGGCCCCCAGCGCGTCTACTGCCACCGCCAGCGTTAATGCCGAATCGATGCCGCCCGACAAGCCCAGCAATACGCCGGGAAAACGGTTCTTGCCGATATAATCTTTTACGCCAAGGCACAGTGCACGATAAATACTGTCTTCCTGGGTCAGAGTAGGTAATTTCAGACCATCGACCAATTTTGCATCCTGAATTTCAAGCAAACCCAGCGTTTCCACAAAAGAGGCAAACTGGTGGGTCAAATGGCCATCGGCTGACATCGCGAACGATGCGCCGTCGAACACCAGCTCATCCTGCCCGCCCACCATATTGGCATACACCACCGACAACCTGGTTTCGCCGGTACGATCTCGAATTGCCTCATAGCGCGATTGCTGCTTATCCAGATGATAGGGAGAAGCATTTAACACCAGCAAAATCTGCGCACCTGCATTAAGCGCCCGTTGTGCCGCGTGTTCCTGCCAGATATCGGCACAGATATTCAGCGCAAATTTGACCCCGCCCAACACAAACACACAGGGCGCTACCCCGCGCGTGAAGTAACGCTCTTCATCAAACACGCTGTAATTTGGCAATTCGCGTTTATGATAAGTTGTCATTACCCGGCCATCCTTTAACACCGAAGCGGCGTTATAGCGCTTGCCCTCCAACTCGTGCGGATGCCCCACCACAACGGCGATACCCTCAACTTGTTGTGCCAAATTATTCAAAGCAACATCACAAGCACGGTAAAATCCCTCGCGTAACAACAAATCTTCCGGAGGATAACCGCAAAGGCTCAACTCTGGCGTCAACAGCAGAGTGGCACCCTGTTGTTTGGCACGCTCGGCGAAATCGAGTATCTTGGCCGCGTTCCCGGCAAGATCGCCCAGCGTGCAATTAATTTGTGCAATCGCGATTTTCATACGTTTTATAGCAGACTGTAAATTTAAAGACGTAAATTAGGGACGAATCATAACAACGTTTTATACATACAACAAAAATTGCAGCACCGACTACTCCTGCTCGGGTGATATTGCGGACAAAACCGGCAGATGATCCAGGTCTACCTGTTCTATGCTGATAAAGCGTTTGGATATTTTTTGACTGGTTGTTCGCACCTCCTGAGCGTCTTCGTGCGCCTGGCGAATGTGCTCAGCCAATTTTTTCATGCGCTCGTCAAAACGGCCAAACTCCTTACCCAGCTTGCCCAGTTCGTCCTTGATGATATGCACCTGCTTGCGCGTTTCCACATCTTTGAGCACCGCACGCGCCGTATTCAGCACCGCCATTAGCGTGGTTGGTGAAACGATCCATACGCGCTTTTGCATCGCGTAATCGACTACTTCCGGGTGATGCGCATGAATCTCTGCAAATACAGCTTCTGCTGGAATAAACATTACGGCACCATCAGAGGTGTAATCGGGAATGATGTATTTAGTGGCAATGTCGTCAACGTGCTTCTTGATATTGGCTTTGAATTGGCGTTCGGCTACGCTACGCTCGGCCGGGCTGGCCGCTCCAAACATCAGGTGATAATTTTCCAGCGGAAACTTGGAATCTACAGCGACCAAACCGGTTGGTTCCGGTAACTTTAAAACGCAATCAGCACGGGTGCCATTGGGCAGGGTATATTGCATTTCATAGGCTTGCGGCGGCATGATGTTGCGCACCAGACCTTCCAGTTGCACCTCGCCAAAAGCACCGCGTGAGCGCTTGTCGCCCAGCAACTCTTGCAGGCTCACCATGTTGGTGGTCAGGCCGTCAATTTTCTTTTGAGCCTCGTCTATGGTGGCCAGACGTGCCATCACATTGACGAAGGTTTCATTGGTTTTCTTGAAGCCTTCGTCCAGACGCTCGCTGACCTTGCCGCTGATTTGCTCCAGTCGCCCGTCTACAGACTTGGCCAGCGCTTCCACGCTGCCGGATAAATGCTGGGTGGCATTGCGGAAGGAGTTCTGTATCAGCTCCTGATCAGCCCTGCCCTGCTCCGCCAGCTTTGCCAGGGTCTGCGTCAATATTTCGTTGCGCAGCGCATCCTGTTTGGCTTGCAGCGCATGCACTGCATCACGTGTGGCGCGCAGTTCCTCGGCCACGGCTTTACGCAAGCGCTCGGATTGGTCGGTCTGGCTGGCGATAAGGCGGTCACCCTGCTTGTTTAGGCCATCATGCAGATCGGACAGCATGGCGCGATGCTGCTGCTCCAGTACCTTGGCCGAGTGCGCGGGCAATTGGCGTTGCATGACCAATAGCACGATGGCAAGTACCAAGGTCAGTATGGTGATAATTAGCAGTATTTCTAGCATCAGGAATTTTTCAAGTAATAATGTTTCAAGTATAAACCAAGTGACGCCCGGTCTACTGAAGCGGGTGAAGTCCAATTGCTGCCCTGATCATCAAGACCGAAGCTATTCATTCCATTCCGGCAGACAAAGTTGCCATGTGGGTATCAACCGGGGAAACATCTCTATTCCAGCAAGCGTGCTTTGCAAGCTAGACCAGCGTACCAGGTCAAATGAATCCCGATACAAGTGCGCCACCCAATCCGCCAGCAGCACGGCGGCATAGGTTTCCGCATCGCCAGTATCACAGGTAGCAAGACCGGCGCTGTGCTGGTATCCGGCAACAACGGTTGCCGCATCGTAGCCCCAGCGTTGCAGTGCAATTGCTGTTGTACCCGCAAGAAATGTCACCTCTTCGGACAAACTCGCTTCTGCCGCCGAGGCAACAGGATTGAGTGCTGCCGGGAACTCCGAGAAATGAAGGTTGGCGAACAAGGCTTCCACGTGCGCCGCCAGTTCGGGTGTATTCGCCATGTGCCAGAAATTGAAGACCACGGATTGTCGTGGCTGTGTAACTTCGGTAACGCCATGATAGGATTCCGCGTGCAGCAGGAAGCCAAAGGCTTTGTTGTATTCTGGATTAACACCGAACACGACTTTGCCCTCTGGTGTATTGAATAATTCCAGAACGCCGCCGTGTTCAGCTTGCCATTGCTTGTTGAGTTGCACAACCAGCCGTGCAATTTCGTAACCTAATAATGGTCGGTCACTGTGTACACCAATGACTTGTCCGGGCAGCATGCGTTGTGCCGTGACCAGCACACGATTGACGAGTGGTAATCCGGTAATCTCGCGCATCCTGGCGAGTATTTCAGTCTGAAACGTTGCAGGAATAATCTCGGTAACGTCGCTCAGTGAACAACGGTAAAACGCAGCGTCCCGATGCTGCCATGCTATGTCTTGCGAAAATAGCTGCTCCAGCGCTGCGCACTGTTCTTCAGTGAATGCGGCATTCACCAGGAAAAAGGGAAATGGATGGTCGTGGTGACTGGGCTGTAAAAGCAATGACTGGACTCCTCTATCAATTGTATTGGGAATTGCAATTGGCTAATAAAACCAGATAATCCATTAGAAGCAAACCCCTCCCGGCCTCCCCTTGACAGGGGAGGAGTTGTTAGCACTCTCCCCCTGTTAAGGGGGAGCTGGAGGGGGTTTGGCTCCAATGAACAATCTGGGATAAAGCAAGACACTCATTGCCTTCGGCTTCCTCCAGATTTTCTGTCACCGAGCGCACCATAAAAAAAGGGCACTTGCGCGCCCCTTCTTTTGCCTGCCTGATTACTCTAAAAATTAAGAGCGACCTGAACACTTGTATTCATTTTGGATACGGCCACCGCTATCGCGGCTTAACCCTGCGGGTTAGCCTGCACCGAAACTCGCATTTCTATATTGCGCGACCAGACCTCTTGCGCTCGTTTTCAGTCAAATAACGCTTACGTACGCGGATAGACTGTGGCGTAATTTCTACCAATTCATCATCATCGATAAACTCAACGGCACCCTCAAGCGTCAGTTTGATCGGTGGCGTCAAACGCACAGCTTCGTCAGTACCCGATGAACGTATGTTGGTCAGTTGCTTACCCTTGATAGGGTTAACTACCAGGTCATTGTCACGGCTATGGATCCCGATAATCATGCCTTCGTATACTTTGTCGCCAGGTGCTACGATCATGCGGCCGCGGTCTTCCAGTTTCCACAACGCATAAGCTACGGCTTCACCGGAATCCTGTGAAATCAGCACGCCGTTATGACGGCCTGGCATGTCTGGCTTGACCGGACCGTAGTCATCAAACACGTGAGAGATCAAACCGGTACCACGGGTCATGGTCATGAAGTCGCCCTGGAAGCCGATCAGCGCACGAGCCGGGATACGATATTCCAGACGCACACGGCCTTTACCGTCCGGCTGCATATCCTGCAAATCACCGCGACGACGACCCAGTTCTTCCATTACCGCGCCCTGATGGCCTTCTTCAACGTCTACGGTCAGCATTTCATAAGGCTCTTGCTTCTCGCCATTCACCATGCGGTAAACAACGCGTGGTTTGGAAACAGCCAATTCAAAACCTTCACGGCGCATGGTTTCCAGCAGGATGGTCAGGTGCAATTCGCCACGGCCGGATACCAGCAGTGAGTCGGCATCAGCCGTATCTTCAACGCGCAAGGCTACGTTAACGAGCAATTCCTTAGTCAGGCGTTCACGAATCTGGCGGCTGGTAATAAGCTTGCCTTCCTGTCCAACCAAGGGCGAGGTATTTACCTGGAAATTCATCGATAGTGTTGGCTCATCTACCTTGGGCATAGGCAGTGCTTCTGGCTTGTTCACATCGGCAATGGTGACGCCAATACCGATATCCTCAATACCGTTAATCAGAATAATGTCACCCACCGATGCTTCATCCATCAATACGCGCTCAACGCCGCGGAAACCCAGCACCTGATTGACACGCGCCTTCTTGGGTGGCTTGTCGCCATTCAATACCATTACTTCCTGTCCAGGCTTGATGGTGCCGCGTGTAACACGGCCCACGCCTATACGTCCAACGAAGCTGGAGTAGTCAAGTGCGGAAATCTGGAATTGCAAAGGTGCGCTACTGTCGCCTTCTGGCGCTTTAACGTGCTTCAGCACTGTATCAAACAGTGGACGCATATCAGAACTTGGGGTATTGAAGTCCAGCGTTGCAAAACCGTTTAAAGCAGATGCATAGACGACAGGGAAGTCCATCTGTTCATCAGTAGCACCCAGTTTGTCGAACAAGTCAAAAGTCTGGTCAACCACCCACTCCGGGCGGGCACCTGGACGGTCAATTTTATTGACAACAACAATAGGTTTCAAACCTAACGCCAAAGCCTTCTTGGTCACAAAGCGGGTTTGTGGCATGGGGCCTTCAACCGCATCTACCAGCAACAATACGCCGTCAACCATAGACAGCACGCGCTCCACTTCGCCGCCGAAGTCTGCGTGGCCTGGTGTGTCAACGATGTTAATCTGCACACCTTCGTAGGATACGGAACAGTTCTTCGCCAGAATGGTTATGCCGCGCTCTTTTTCCAGGTCGTTACTGTCCATAAAACGCTCAACCACCTGCTGGTGGGCGGCAAATGTCTGTGTTTGCGCGAGTAGTTTATCAACCAGGGTAGTTTTTCCATGGTCAACGTGGGCGATGATGGCGATGTTGCGGAGTTGGCGCGACGACATGTGATGATACCTAGCTCAATTCAAAGGGCGCGCATTCTACCACAGCTTCGCTACTCCAAGAACGAAAGTTTCAGTTACATGATTGCTACCCTTCAAATTCAAGGGCGCAAACGCTGTGCGGCAGGATAGGGAGCGCTATTGCTACCCCAGGGAGAGCCACTAAACGGGTAACACTTTTCCTGTTAAGCAGCCCTGCATACAGCCCCCCTCAATACAATGTTACAGCCAGTCTGCCAGCAACACGCCGATTCCGATGGTTGTCTGCTTCCAGTTGTAGTCGATCATGGTTTCGCCATAACCGCTGAAAAATTTGACATAGCCCTTGAGCCTGTCATGGACAGGGAAGCTCCAGGTGCCCTCCGCCGCGCCGTAGCCAGAGCCCGCATTCAGGCGCCCAAGCAGGGTGAATTCCTGCCGCCCCAGCTTATAGATTGCAGTTACATCGCCATTCCCCATGTATTGAACGATGTCCGGGTTGTTATCGGTGCTGGCCTCTTCCTGAAAGCGGTACCAGGGACGAACAAGCAGGGCAAAGTTCCCGCGCTCGAAACCAAACTGGGCATAGACGCGATTCCAGCTGCGCGACAGCGGGTTGGAGCGACCGTTGGACTGGTGCACGAAACCCAAATCAACAAACCGTCCGCTGAGACCGAACAACTCGTAGTGAACAGGTGTTGTCAGGAACATCTCCGGCTGATAGTTGGTTTCGCGAAACGGCCGCGAGATCTGACTGTTGTAGACTTGCCACTGGCTCTGTTGCGTATAGCCAAACCACAGATCAGTGTGAGTGCCAAAAATATTCTCGCCACCCTTGGTCTTTAAACTCAGCTGAAACTCAGCCTCACTGTTGTTGTAAGGTACAGGGGCAGGCAACGGCGGTTGTGTCGGTGTCTGGGGCGAATAGTTGGGGTTGTCGGTGTAACGCACTGGCAGAACAAACAGCGGTCGGTACGGGCGCAGCAGCCATAGCCCCTGTTTGGTCTCAGGGTCGAGCTCCCAGCGCACAGAGAGTGCAGTTGCCGCGATGCTTCCCACTGCCGGAACAGGTGGAGAACCCGCACCAAACTGCATAAAAGGTTCCTCAACGTCCCTGGCATTGCCGCGCCCTACATGCGCGTCATAACACTTTAGCCGCTCACCATTACCCGGGATTGCAGTACACGTACTCGCATCCACAGGCTCTGTGGCCAATCCTGGGCGACTGAGTGCGCCCAGACACATGGCAAGCACGAGTCGCGCAAACATTTGCCAAATGGTCAGCATATTTTTATCACGATTACCCCAATGACACATGGTATTCCGAACGGGATGCAGGCTTTAACCTATTTCAATATCACGCCCAAGACGTGTGTGACACTCCAACAATTTTGATCTCAGAAATGTCGCGACACTGGCCGCGCAGCATACAGCACAATTTGGGTTGTGTAATACTCATCAATAAAACTGGCATTTCCTCGGCATCTGGCAAGCCAGGATCTGTATATACCTTGTTATTTCCATGCTCAATTTTGTGCATTTCATTATTCCTTCAGAGTATTTCTGCGCCAACATTAATCGGTCACGAATCAGGACCATGACCTGCTTTGCGGTCTCAATGCCCTTGTAAGTTTTCTCTGAAAAAAACGCAATTTCAGCCACCGAATTGCCAAAACCCTTGGAAATTTCCTGTAGGTGTTTTCCACCATATTTAAGCCAAGTGAAACGCATACCAAAAAAATCAACAATTTCAGAATGCATTAAAAGCTGATCTTGCCTTGATGACACGTACAGACCAAAGGGTTTGTAGATATTTTACGCATGTCGATGTTATCCCCGTTTGGGCGTATTTATCGATCTTATCGCATTGAATTTTTATCGGATTCATGCATAAATTATTCATAGCAATTTCATTTCGCAGGGTTAGTGGCCTGCAACCTTGTTTCCGGCAATATGCACTAATTTAAGAGGTTATACGTTCCAAGGTGTAGCGAGTGAGGAAGTAAAAGTCTGGAGGGCATGACCGCTCGACCCGCAGTAACCGATTCAGTACCCAGGCTGTACTATCGTCAATGTACGCGATGTCGACGCGATCCGAACCATAGCGGTGTTTTGGGCAACCGATGTACACATGGTTCGCAACAGTCTGAATTGTGCGCGGTGGAAAAAAACGAAGAGTGGGTTGAAACCCCGTTTGCACAAATTTCAGGACATCCCCGCCACTGGATGAATTCAAATTTATCCGAGTCAAGTCAAACTGGCTTTAGTTGTAATTAACTTCTACCGCGCCTCTTGCTCTCTTTCATTAGCACCGTAAAGAACTCGAATGATAGTAAGCAAAGTATCACTTTTTTCATAAACAGCTATGTAAGGCATACCAGTCATAACCACCTCTCTGGTTCCTTCACAACCGCCGATTCTTCCACTATCAGCAAACTCAGCTAATGTGTTTAACTGGTTTTTTAGTTCCAATATCGTTCGTTTGGCAGCAGTTATGCCAACTTGCTGATATATATTCGCAGTAATCGCAAATATATCTCGTTCTGCTTCTGGCGTAATCTCAAGTCGGTTTGTCATCGAAACGTGAGTCCAAATCATTGAAGAATTCATTTACAGGGCGGGTTTTATTTTCTTCTACCGATTTTAAGCCAATCTCAACCTGCTCCCTGAACCACTTGTCCCGCTCAACTGCCTGATTAACTTTCTTCATGGCTTCTTTTCTATCAGGCCTTTTCCGGCCTGCATCCTTCATTTGTTCCGGATCATACTTAGCCATGTCCACGTTAAAGCGGCCTATGCCAATTGTTTTGCGCAGGTAATCAACTACCGTATCCATAGAGCGAAAGAAGCGCACATTCCCCGCCCTGGCAGTAAGAACTTTTTCAGTTTCGCCATACTTAACCGCGATATAAAACCCACTAGCCTCACCAACCACTGATGCAGAACGAATGGCGTTGGCTTCTACCAGTGTTTTAAGCGTTGTTTGTGATATTTTGTCGTCAGCCATAATGCCACCTCAATAAACGTATAACGGTTATCAGTGTAACTATTATTCGGTTAAATTAATAGGTTAACTCAACACATTCTTTATCTTCAATGCCCTACGCCCGGGTTAGGCATTATTAATGCAACATAGTTCGCTTCTCACCGGATGAATAATGACCTGCTTTTAAGAGAGCGATGGCAATTGCTGTGTGAGTGCTGCTTTTTCACTTACCGCTGCTCCCATTAACGCAAAACCCAAAAGCTGTCCATTTGTGTGATGGAACACGGCCTTGACCCCATCGACACTGCCTTCTACCCGCCACTCCCCTTCCGCACCGGGTTCCGGTGGTGAAACGACTGTTGGGCAGGCTGGCGTTTTTACCGCAACAGGCATCGCCGGATAGTGTACCGGTGTCGGTTTGCCTGTCAGGATCGGTGCCAATGCACGTGCGGCATGCATTATGGGCATAACAAAAGGCAGCACGCGACCTTCCACTTCAGCGCAATCGCCCAAGGCATAAATATTCTCAAAATTGGTTTGTAACAATTTATTCACCACAATGCCACGGTTGGTTTTGATACCCGCCGAGGCTGCCAAAGCAATTCTGGGCCTCAGGCCTAGTGCAGACAATACAACATCGGCAACGATGCTCACACCGTTTGCCAAGCTCAGATTAATTTGCTCACCAACTCGTTCCACCTTTTGAGTCGTCGTGCCCAGATGAAACACCACACCCTCCCCTTCCAGCTTGTGTTGGATAAAGGCAGCAGATTCCGGTGGCAACAAACGACCCAATACTTGCGGGGCGAGATCTATCACCTGCACTTTGTAAGCAGCTCCAGCCAGATCATTGGCAAACTCGCAGCCTATTAATCCGGCACCCAGAATAACGATATCTTTTTTACCTTCAGCTGCATTACGGAAACGACGGTAGTCATCCAGATCATTCACCGACAAAACTGAATCCGCCCCGTTACCCTGCAAGGGCAGACGAATCGGATCGGCACCCAGCGCCAGGACAAGCTTACTGTAAGAGAGTATTGCGCCATTTACAGTAAGTTGCTTTTGCTGAGGGTCAATAGCGCTAACCTTTGAGCCTGGCCTGACCTCAATTTTGATTTCAGCAGCCATTTTTGCCGCATCTTTCATCAGCAAACTATCCGCTGTTTTTTTCTGTGCATAGGCATTGGATATCATGGGCTTGGAATAAAAACCACCGTGATCCTCGGACAATATAATCACAGGAGTTTGTGTATCAAGCTTGCGGTATTCACGCGCCACCGTGTAGCCCGCAAGCCCGCTGCCAATAATGACTACGGGCTGTTGGCTCATGCTTAAACCTCCACCATTTCAAAGTCAGACTTGGCTACGCCACAGTCAGGGCATGACCAGTCCGCCGGAACATCATCCCAGCGTGTGCCTGGCTTGACGCCATGCTCCGGATCTCCTTTTGTTTCGTCGTAAATATATCCACATACCAAACATTGCCATACCTTCATGATCGTTCCTTTAAGATTATTGAGTTTAATAAATTGTTTAATCGGTTAAGCCATTACTTTCGCTAATGTTTCGCGGTAGTGGTTGGCATGCTTCTCTTCAACCCTGGCCAGTGCTGCAAAACGTTTGGCCGCTCTCTCAAGTGTAGCTTTGAACTGTTGTGCATGCACCCTGGATTCATCAATTTGATCGTCGATTTCCGCAACTGCTGCATGGTTACCTTCTGCTATCGCTGTATGGCGGAACGAGGGATACATTTCGGTGTATTCGTAGGTCTCACCTTCAATCGCCATTTCCAGACACCTGGCTGGCGTCATTGTGGAAGGTGGGTAAAGCAGGTCAAGATGTCCCAGTGCATGCTGGACTTCCTGGGCTGCGGTTTCCTCGAATACTTTGGCCGTTTCTACATCACCCGCAGCGCGGCAGATTTTAGCAAAGTACATATACTTGGTGTGAGCCATGGATTCGCCGGCAAAGGCGGATTCAAGGTTTTGGATTGTGGTGGGTGCTTTCATATTGCGTCTCCTTTTAAGTTGTTTAGTCGTGCCTTCAGTGCACGGAACGCATATTAAGGATTTCCTTTTGATAAATATAATTGTATATTTAAACCAATGTGATTTATTATACTTATCACACAATGCATAAGCCATCACCATGACCCTGAACGAACTACGCTACATCGTTGCCGTCTCGCAGGAGAGCAACTTTCGCCGTGCAGCGGAACGGGTATTTGTCAGCCAGCCTGCTCTTTCATTGGCCATCCAGAAACTGGAAGAGGAGTTGGGCGTGCAAATATTCGAGCGCAGCAGAACCGCTGTCAGCATGACGCCCATCGGTGAGTTGATCGTGACACAGGCGCAGCGTGCGCTGGAAGAGGTCGCACAGATCAAGGAAATTGCCAGCTTAGGCAAAGACCAACTGGTGGGTACGCTCAAGCTTGGCGCAATTTATACCGTAGGTCCTTATTTGTTGCCGGAGTTGATCCCGGTTTTGAAGCAAAAAGCACCTCTAATGCCATTGGAAATGGAAGAAAATCAGACAGCAAACTTGGGAGTACTGCTGGCCAACGGCCGTTTGGACGTCATTATTGTTGCTCTGCCATTCGGCGGGCCGGGAACAGCCACTCTGCCCCTTTACGATGAAGATTTCAGTGTGGTGGTGCCGCTAGACCATATTTGGTCAAAAAAGAAGCAGATCAAAACCTCTGAACTGGTCACTGAAAAAGTACTGCTTCTGAACAGTGGTCACTGTTTCAGCAACCAGGTGAGAGAAGCCTGTTCTGAATTCAATAAATCGGTTGGCGAGATACAGCAAGGTAATTCACTGGAGACGATCCGCAACATGGTAGCCAGTGGGCTCGGAATTACAGTATTGCCGGTATCCGCCAATAGCGATAAATATCGCAGCCAGCTTACCCGGGAAATCCCCTTTGCAGCACCTGCACCTGCACGGCGAATTGCAATTGCCTGGCGTAAAAGCTTTGCGCGCAAACAAGCCATTGAAGTGCTGGCACAGGCGATTATCGATACAAAGTTAGGGGGAACTCGACCAGTCAAATAGGTGGGCTTTCACCATGATCGTATTTGACGCAGATAAACCTCTACCCGATGTTTAAGTGTTGCTGGTGAAGCAACAATATCATGCACAAGTGTAAATAACGGGTAGCCTTGACGGTCAAACAATCGATACTTATCCACCATCTGCAATGTATGAACTCCTTCACCCGAGATATCGGAATAATCCCCGGATGCAAGCTTGCAGCCCAATTCATGATGATGAGAGTTTTCGCTGGTGGCCGTTGATAATAAATCTCCCACCCCTGCATAAGAAAATGCTGTCTGCACTTCTCCGCCCAATGATTTCACGATACTTGATAATTCTGCCAAGGCCGTCACCACCAGGTGCCCGCGCATATTGTCGCCCAGCTTGAGTTCATCAGCAACGCCAAACATAATGGCATATACATTTTTCAAAATCACCGACCAGCTGCTTCCGTGCATATCATCAACTTGCCTGCAGATTAATCTACTCCCCTGAAACAGCCAGCGTACTGTTTCAAAGTCATCGGCTTCTGACAATGCAGCATCTGCAAAGGCGTAGCGGCCCATCCTGATTTCCTCAGAAATCATCGGCCCATAAATAACTCCATAGCGATGTTTGTCTGACAAAACACCGGCAAACACCTGTGACGCTGTCAGCCCTGATTCATCCAGCCCTTTTGCGATACTCAGGCACAGACTCCCCTCTGCCAGATGAGGTTCAATCCTGCTGGTAATTTCCTGGTGCGCATTTGCCGGCAAACAAAACAGGATTACCTGTGCTTTGCCGGTCTCCTCCTCCAGAATGGTAGTGTTACCAAGGCTCCAGATAGATACTTCATGTCTTTCTGCCAGCAGATATTCCAGGGCATGTCCCATTTCACCGTAACCCAATATCAATACGCGTAGCTTCATCTCTGGTTCTCAATAACAATAATTTTAAAATATCAGCACAGACTGTAAACTGTGGAAAATTCAAGCAAGAATATCATGACGACCAAACACATTATCTTCGTGCCAGGCAAAAATCCCAAACCCCGGGCACAACAACATCGCGATCTATTGTGGAAAACGCTGATTGAAGGAGTGCGCAGAGCCGATAGAAGCATTGCCAGCACGCTGCAGACTCATTATCCGCAATTTCATCTCATTAGCTGGAATCACCTTTTTTACCACGCATACAAGGATATCACTCCCGATATTCCGTGGATTGACGCCTTGATCAATACACACGGGCCAAGCCAGCAGGATATTCAAGAGGCCAGTTCCTGGCATAAACGCTTGGACCGTGTATTGTTTACGATAGCAGACCATATTCCGTTTCTTATCCACCTTCTTCCCGCAAATGTGGATAGTGCCGCTACTGAAATCAATCGCTACTTCGATAACGTCGATAATATCGCGAATGATATTCGTAAATTGCTAAAACAGACACTCCGCCCCATGATTGAAAAAAATGAAGCTGTGTTGTTGATCGGTCATAGTCTGGGTTCAGTCATTGCTTACGATACATTATGGGAACTTTCAAATCAGGAAGGTCTACATGGGAAAGTAGATTTCCTGACTATAGGCAGCCCGCTGGGCATGCATTACGTAAAGAGGCGTTTAATGGGGATGAGAGAGAACGGGAAAAAAACCTATCCTAAACTAATCCGACACTGGATTAATTTGGCTTCAGAGGGCGATATCATTGCCCTTGAGCGGAATATTCATAATAGTTTTGAAGAGATGCTTAAACAAAAATTGCTTATGTCGATTGAGGATCATAGTCAGGGCATTTTCAACTACTTCCGCAATGAAGAGGGATTAAACTGCCATCGTTCTTACGGCTATATGGTCAATCCGGCAGTTGGGAGCGTCATCGCGGACTGGTGGAAACATAATTGAACTTTATAAATGGTCAACTGTGAACACATAGATTATAAAAACAGACGATGTCCCAACACACTTTTTCGCCCCCCGCTGACGGCAGCATGAGTCCCAAGGCCTGGTATCAAGTCACCAGTGGCAAACCGGGATTTATATTTGATGCAGCCCAGGAAGCAGCAATCGCCGATCTCGATGTTCTTTGGCATGAACTGGTCGATTTCAAGGCAAAGCGTAATCATTTTCTTGGACGCAGCCTGCTTAGCCCGCAGGTACCCAGGGGTTTATATTTCTGGGGTGGCGTCGGACGTGGCAAGAGTTTTTTAATGGATGTGTTTTACGCTTGTGTACCCTATAAGCGCAAACGGCGTATCCACTTTCACAATTTCATGGCTGAAGTCCATCGCGAAATGAAAGTGCTTGCCGCGACAAAAGATCCGCTCATCGCCCTTGCCGACAAGATTGCCAAGTCCACTCGCCTGCTGTGCTTTGACGAATTTCAGGTGAGTGATATTGCCGATGCGATGATATTGGGAAGATTGATGGAAGCGCTGTTTGCGCGCGGGGTGGTGATGATTATTACCTCCAACTATCCGCCTGAAGACCTTTATCCCAACGGCTTGCAGCGGCAAAAATTCCTGCCCACTATCGAGCTGCTCCAGCATAATTTGAGGATCATCAATGTGGATAGCGGCACTGATTACCGCCTGCGTGAGAGGGCCAGCACGCCACTATTCATGCTGACTTCGGATGCGGAAAGCGATCCGCATATGCAAGCTATTTTTAAGCGATTGAGTGCGGGGAAAATACAGCAAAAGCACCAAATTGAAGTTCAGGGTCGTGCCATTCAAGTCAAAAAACTTGCGGCCAAAGTTGTCTGGTTTGACTTCAGTGAGCTTTGTGGAAGCCCGCGTGCGCAAGCAGATTATCTGGAAATCGCGCACCGCTTTCCTGCCGTGTTTATATCTGATGTTCCGCAAATGTCAGCAAATGAGGCGGCAGAGGCGCAACGCTTTATTTGGCTGGTGGATGTGCTGTACGATAACCGCGTCAAACTGGTTGCATCAGCAGCAGCCATTCCGGAGGAGTTATTCACGAATGATGAACAGGCCAAGGAGTTTTCCCGCACGGTGAGCCGTCTGACCGAAATGCACTCTCAGAATTATCTGGAATTAGAGCATCAATCAGAGGTCATTACACTTACCCCCGCAGTCTGAGGCAGACTATCCTGGTTTTACGCAACTGATCAAGACACGCTCTGCACCCGTTTTCCGAATTTGCTTATTACGCACGACATTAAACCTTTACAAGCAGCACGACTTTACGTAAATTCCGCGCATGCAAAAATTCTTACCAATATTGATATTCATATTTTTGAGTGCTTGTCTAAGCACGCGCACGAACAATTCATCCAATTCATCAGACTCCTCGATGAATGAACTGACTGAATACGCTCTTAGCCTGACAGGAACGCCCTACAAATATGGGGGCACTTCTCCCGACAGCGGTTTTGACTGCAGCGGATTTGTGGGTCACGTTTTCAAACACACCACGGGCAAGACCTTGCCGCGCAGTAGCGATGAAATTAGTCGGGTTGGAGTTGCACAAAAATCGGGATCTTTAAGGCCGGGTGATCTGGTGTTTTATAACACCTTAAACAAGACTTTTTCACATGTGGGAATATATTTGGGTGACGGCCAGTTTATACACTCCCCCAGTAGTGGAAAAGCAGTCGCTGTCGTGAATATGAGCGAACCTTACTGGCAAAAGCGTTACAACGGAGCACGACGGATCAGGCCATAAAGGCGGCCTGCTCTCCTTAATTCAACAGCCAGTTGATAAACTGACATCGCGTAATAACTGCTGTTGTTATAGGTCGTAATTACCGCAAAATTGTTAAAGCCTAGCCAGTATTCCTTGCCGTCGGGCAAGGTAAAATCAAGCAGATAGGCATAGACGCCCTCGCCAAACTTACCCTGCGGGGCCACACCCAGCTCTCCCCATGCCACAAGACTGCGCGCCGCACCAACATCATCAGGACGCTTTACATCTTCAACGACTGCACGCACTGCCACTGGTTCACCCGGCTTCCAGCCATGTTGCCTGAGATAATTCGCCACGCTGCCTATTGCATCATCGGCGCCCGTCATCAAATCTATCTTGCCATCACCATTGAAATCAACCGCATTTTTGCGATAACTGCTGGGCATAAATTGCGGTATACCCAAGGCACCCGCATAGGATGCCCGAATGCTCAACATGTCAAAGTTCTGCTCACGTGCCAGTAACAAGTATTGCTCAAGCTCACTCCTGAAAAACTCAACACGGCGCGGGTAATCAAACGTCAGCGTAGTTAAAGCATCCAGAGTTCGGAAGTTACCCGCCTGGCGCCCATACAATGTTTCCACACCTATAACAGAAATAATAATTTCCTGCGGCACGCCATACAATTTCTCAGCACGTTCCAGGGCATCAGCATGTTTCAACCAAAACTTCATACCGCCGTCTATGCGTTTTGGATTTACGAAAGCCGCACGATATTCCGGCCATGGCTTAAGGGTGGCAGGCGTATTCATCGCATCAATCACATCCTGACGGCGTTCGGCCTCCCGAAAAACCTGTACCAACTCTTCACGCTTGAATTGATGTTTAGCCACCATTTCATTGATGAATTCAGGAATGCCTGGCAGATCAGCCGCAAATGCACCCGAAAAGGCAAAAATGGACAAAGTCAAAAAAAAGAAGAAGGTGGAAAGTAGTAGTTTCATCACAATGTTAAGTATTTTACTCGACAGACAAGCCCCCCACTGTTAAATTTCGCCTTTATTAACCTTTTTACAAAATATCTCATCATGTCGAATACAACTCAGCATCACCCACTCCTTATTCTCGGCTCAGGCCCGGCCGGATATACCGCCGCTGTTTATGCCGCCCGTGCAAATCTAAAGCCGGTATTAATTACCGGCATGGCCCAGGGTGGGCAATTGATGACAACCACTGAGGTAGATAACTGGCCCGCCGATGCGATGGGAGTGCAGGGGCCCGAATTAATGGCACGTTTCCAGCAACATGCCGAGCGCTTTGAAACAAAAATTGTCTTCGACCATATTCATACCGCCAAATTGCAACAAAAACCATTCCAGTTGATCGGCGATAGTGCTACCTATACTTGTGACGCACTGATCATTTGCACGGGCGCTTCGGCACAATATCTTGGCCTGCCTTCCGAAGAAAAATTCATGGGAAAGGGCGTATCAGGCTGCGCCACCTGCGATGGATTCTTTTATCGTGGCCAGGATGTTGCAGTAGTTGGCGGCGGCAATACTGCAGTTGAAGAAGCTTTGTACCTGTCTAATATAGCTCGCCACGTCACGCTGGTTCATAGACGCGACACATTCCGTGCCGAGAAGATCATGATTGATCACCTGATGGACAAGGTAAAGGAAGGCAAGATTACCCTGCAACTCAACCAGACGCTGGACGAAGTGCTGGGTGACAACAGTGGTGTGACGGGTATGCGCCTCAAACACGCGCAAACAGGTGCCACAAAAGACTTTTCCCTCACCGGCGTGTTCATCGCTATTGGTCACAAACCCAACACAGATTTATTCACAGGCCAACTCAAGATGACGAATGGGTATCTCGACACTTTGAGTGGCAACAAGGGCAATTCAACGGCTACCAGCATTGTTGGCGTATTTGCAGCGGGCGACGTGCAGGATCAGATTTATCGTCAGGCGGTAACCAGTGCTGCAACCGGCTGTATGGCGGCACTTGATGCAGATAAATACCTGGCTGCACTGGGCAAGTCGTAAGCAGACTCACACGCATGAAAAAAATTCCGGAGCAAGTCACAGCATCCGATGCAGATTTGTTCCAGCAGGCTCTGGAAGGGGTAACCCCTATCCCCCCTACCGATCGCATGCCTCTCTCGCCCCCCTCACAACGCTTGCCTCCTCGCAGCACAACCATTTTGTCGCCGGTTTTTACCGACACTTTGTCCGACCACGGTGCAAAAGACCAGGGATTAAACCAAATTTCTGCCACCACTTTTCTGCGAAATGGTCTGAACCGAATGACACTGCGTAAACTGCGGCGTGGACAGTGGACTATCCAGGACAGCATCGATTTACATGGGAGCACCAGCGATGAAGCACGCCGTTTACTGGCGGAATTTTTGCACCACGCCCTGCACCAGGGCATGCGCTGTGTAAATGTGATACACGGCAAGGGCTGGCGCGCCGAGGGAGGCGAGGGAATTTTAAAAATCAGGGTACGACACTGGCTGACACAACATCCCCAGGTACTGGCATTTTGCGAAGCACCGGCAAATGCGGGCGGGGGTGGTGCGGTTTGGGTATTACTAAAAACGCAAAAAATCTGATTAAATTATATGAGAAGTGGCATCTCCTTACCACTGGCGACTCCGTCATTGATCCGATATTGAACCGAAATTCATCCCCATAGAAATACGTCTCTCACCGCTGCGGTTAGCGTTTACCGAATGCAGTACATCAGGCGCAAAGAACACAAACATCCCGGCCTGAGGCGTGAGCAGAGTACGGCTATACTTGTCCATAATAACCAGCTCCCCCGAATCTTGCGGAACCTGAACGTAATACACGCCGGATATTACTTCGTCATAGTCGTCGTGATTATGCTCAGTGGTGACCTCACCGGGTCCCATATCATTAATCCAGAAACCGCTGCGCAATTTCTGTAGCGGTTTTTTTTGCAATTTATTAGCGTAGCCTTCTGCCTGTTCAAGCACTTTTGCTATTGCCGGAATGCGGCCACGCTCCAAGTACAAATTCTCGTAGCGTCCGCCAAAAAAATGACTGCGTCTGGTCAAATCTTGTACACGCAATTGCAGGTAGCCATCCATAATCTGCCGGTTAATTTCGGCGGCATCCGGCATAAAACCTATGTGTATGAGAGTATTATTTAACAACGGCGAGGCTGTCTGGCGCATCATGATAAAGTTGAATTGGAATACTTGATAATGGGTGAAATTAAAACTGCTCGTAGCCAAGCAAATATCTCCATTGCCCGGCCTGCAGTGCAACCATCGGTACGCGTCCAATACGAATGCGTTTCATCGCCAGCACGGTCAGTCCGACACTTTCACACAGTTTCGCTATCTGACTGCGGTGTATGCCCTTAAAAGCGAAACGCAGCCTGGTTTCATTTTGCCAGCTCACTTTTACCGGCACTAATTTTCCATTCAGCTTGACGTCCTGGTTCAGCAGCTTGAGGCCGTCAGGCGATATCTCTCCGCTGATATCGACGACATACTCCTGCTCAACTCTGCTTGCGTCATCAACCAGTTTGCGTGCAATACGCCAATCCTGGGTTAACACGACCAAGCCGCTCGACTGGATTCCCAATGGATCCGTCAGGGTAAGATCCTTAAGGTGCAGTTTGATAAATTTGATGCCTGAGCGGTCATCTGTCGCATGATTTTCAGCGGTGATCAGCTTAATCGCAGCAGCAGGATCATTTTCAATATCATAGCCGGCGGGTTTGTGCAGCAGGATAGTCACAGCTTCAACAGCGGCCAGCCTGGACTCCGGCATCAGCTCAACCTTTTGCCCAGGCAGCACGCGAAGTCCGGGCTCTTCTACAACCAGACCATCCACCGTGACAAAACCGCCTGCTATGTATTTCTCGGCTTCGCTGCGGCTGCAGGGAAGCAAATGAGAAAGGCGTTTGGCCAGCCGTATTGAATCAGTCATGTCTGGGTGAAACAGAATAAACAGCCAAAATCAGGCAGGCTGAGCAGGTGTATTTTTTTGATTAAGCGGAAAAAAAACGAGAGCAGCAGATTAATGCAGATGAATTTTTTCAACTTCCTCATCTTCATCTTCTTCTTCGTCTTGCCAGTCTTCCACAAACAGAGGATCGTCAGACAAATCCCAGGCCATGGTATGTATCTCAATGTCAAACCAATTCCTGAACATAACCAGTGTGCGATCCTGTGGCCACAAGGCTTCGTCATCTATCCACCCCATCAGCATGTGTTCGAACAGATAGCTCCAGCGCTTTTCTACCCATTTTTCAGAATCAGTGTTATCGCTTAATTGTGGAATGAGAAATACCTCATTGTCATCCCTTAAATCTTCTGCGGTCAGCGCCTGATCATCGGGATCAACATTATTCAACCAGTCCAGAAAGGGTTGTTTGGGAACCAGCAATACCACCGTGCGATTGAGCGTAAAGCGTGGTGTGCTGTTCATAATAAAATCCAGTCTAAAAGTTAAAGTTCGCAAGCAGTTTGCGCGCAGTTGTGGACTATAACAGCACAGTAGACCCCTCCGTCAAGAAAATAATGCATCATGGTTTCGAGGAAAATCATTTTCATGTTGACCCTGCTTTATCCGGGCATATAAATCTTTGAATGCTGCTGTCGCTCAATCTTCAATTTACTTTCTGTTTTTCTTTCCCATATACACCACTTCTAAAATTGTCTATTATCACAGGCACATGTGAAAAGCGATGCCGATATTCCGATTTTTGGGCCTGTTAAGCGTTAAATTCAGGCTGTCCGTTCTCCTCGGACTCCACTTCGCGTGAATCATTTTTTCCGTTCTTGAGGGTACTAAATGATTTCAACATCTTTCCGCTCCTGTGTGTTTGCAAGCGCACTCATGCTCGCTTTCGCACCTTCCATGGCGCAACAATTGCCTGTGACCAGTACAGAGCCCCCTGCGTCCACCCCCACAATCAAGACCTTCTCGCAGCAGGAGCTCGATCAAATACTGGCACCGATCGCGCTATATCCCGATGCCTTGCTGGCGCAGACATTAATGGGTTCAACCTACCCGCTGGAAGTAATCGAAGCGGCACGCTGGGCCAAGGCTAATCCCAATGTCAGCGGCAAGGCGCTGGAAGAGGCCATGGCGCAAAAGACCTGGGACCCGTCCGTAAAATCGCTGACTGCGGTGCCTCAAGTCCTGCAACAAATGAGCGACAGACTCGACTGGCTGCAAAAGCTCGGCAATGCCTTCCTCGCGCAACAAAAGGATGTAATGGACACGGTGCAATCGCTGCGTGCCAAAGCCGCTGCGGAGGGCAACCTGACTTCATCGGAGCAGCAGGTAGTCAAGACCGAGACGGCGGGCGACAAGACGATCTATGTAGTCGAATCCCCGAAAACCGAAGTGGTGTACGTTCCGATCTACAACCCATACGTGGTTTATGGCACCTGGTGGTACCCCTACCCGCCCTATTACATGTATCCGCCGCACTATGTCTACCCGCCACATGTGGCTTTCACCGGCGGAATTGTTGTCGGTGTAGCCCTCTGGGGAAGTTGTAACTGGCACCACAGCAACGTCTATGTCAATGTCAATCACTACAATTCCTATAATCGCACCAACATCAACAACGGTTCCTGGAACCACAACGTGGATCACCGCGGCGGCGTCGCCTACCCGGACCAGAATGTCGCAAAGCAATACAATCGTGGCGGTGATATGCAGTCGAGCAAGGCACGGGATGATTATCGCGGACGGGGAGATTCCGGAAATGCTGCCCGGCCATCGTCACGCGATACTGCCGCAACACGCGACGGCGGAGGTGGCGGTTTCTCCGGCGCCAACAATGGCAATAGTACCTCGACGCGTGAAGCTAGCCAGCGGGGCAGCAGCAGCCGGGCGAGTTACGGCAGCGGAGGCGGATATAGTGGCGGAGGTGGACGTGGTGGATATAGTGGCGGGGGCGGGGGCGGGGGCGGAGGTGGACGTGGCGGTGGTGGTGGCGGACGTCGTTAATTTTTACTGTTGCCCACCCATTTCTGCGGAGAACTTAGATGAAATTAAAACACCAGATGAAATATATCGCCGTCGCCCTGCTGTTCGCGGCAGCCCACTTGGCCTATGCTGCGCAGCCGGTACCGGCGAAGCCAAAAACGGTAGTGCAAAAGACTTTTGCTACACCCGAAGAGGCTGCACAGACGCTGGCTGAAACCCTGCGCAAAAACGACATGAACACGCTGCTGGCCGTGCTCGGCCCATCTTCGCGCAGATGGCTGTCCAGCGGCGATAAGGTTGCGGATAGGCAAGACATAGTGGAATTTCTCGCTGCCTATGACCGCAAGCACAGCATTAGTCAGACCGCTGGCGACAAGGCAATCCTGCTGGTGGGCGAAGACGACTGGCCATTCCCCGCCCCCTTGGTGCACAGGAGCAATGGCTGGTTTTTTGATGCGCTTGCCGGAGGCGAGGAAATCACCAACCGCCGGATCGGCAGAAACGAGCTGGATGCGATCCAGACCTTGCTGGCCATAGTTGATGCGCAGCGGGAATATGCCGCCGGCGACATGGACGGCAATGGCTACAACGACTATGCCCGTCGCTTCATCTCCAGCAAGGGCAAGAAAGATGGCCTGTTCTGGCCAGTCCAGGCAGGCGAACCGCTGAGCCCTTTGGGGCCGCTGGTCGGCGCAGCGGCGCTTGAAGGATATGGCAAAAACACCGCTGCTGGCAAACCTGCGGCCTATCACGGCTACCGTTACCGTATCCTTGAAGCGCAGGGCAAGGATGCACCGGGCGGGGCCTACAGCTATCTGGTCGGTGACAAGATGATCGGCGGTTTTGCCATTGTTGCCTATCCCGCCAAATTTGCTGTTTCGGGTGTCATGACCTTCCTGGTCAGCCACGATGGTACGGTCTACGAAAAAAATCTGGGCAAAACCACCGAAGCCGATGCACTCGGAATGCGGCGTTTTAATCCGGATGCAAGCTGGCAGAAAACGCAGTAATTTTCCTTTGGAGAAAGACTATTGATCTTCCATAAATCATGACACTTTCAAACCCCTACCAGCTTCCCCTTAACAAGGAGCGAGCTTTTCTCTCCCCCTGTTCGAGGCAGGGTCGCAGCAAAGCTGCGGGGTACCCGCCAGCATACTCCTTGCGGATGCAAGGGGGAGCCGGAGGGGGTTTGAGCTTATTGAACAATTTCGGTACTTCATTGTTGTGTATTTTGGAATGCTCAATAAGCAAAATCACTGCATGCGCTAGCATGGCGAAAATTTATCACTCAACTAGAAAGATTTTATGCGATATCTGGCCTTTGTTTTAATGTTGGTATCACAATTTGTTTTGGCTGATGCGGCTATCGACCAGTATGACCCCGTACAGTTTGAAAAGCGTTTTCACAAAGCTGACAAGGATAATAATGGCATGCTATCCCGCGACGAGGCCTATGCTGAGTTTCCGCGCATGCCTGAATTTTTTGACGAAATAGACAGCAACAAGGACGGCTTCATCACACTTAAAGACGTTGAAATCGCCATTGAGCGACGCGTGGATGCAGCCATGAAAGCAAGCAAGTCGAGTCACCGCTACGGCAGTGTCGTTGCGGGCAAGGAAGCTGGGAAGGGTATTGATATCGGAACCGAGCAAGAACCTCAATTTAGCAGCGAGGCCGAGGAACGTCGCTACCGTAACTATAAGCTGCATGAATCCATCGAGGAAGACAGGACAGAAGGGGCAGAGCGTGGCGAACGTTTTCTACCCGTATCACCCTTCTACGTCAAACCATTCTGAGTTGCAGCCAGAAAATCACCAGACTGAGCAGTTTGTCTGCTTCAGTTCGCCTTGTTTACTCCCCGTATCACACAGACCGGCTGTAGCGCAGAATACTCACGGGTAATGACCACGCCTTCCTCACCAAGGTGTAGCGCTACAACGCCTTAGCGCTTGCCCTCCAGTTCGGCCACCAGGGCTTTTACACGCTGATCGTCCGGCAGTGCTTCGGCAGCTGTCCTGGCGTAGGGAAGCGCGGCCTTGTCATCACCTGCTTCACGAAGCATCGAAATGAGCGCGCTTAGAATTTCGAGATCATACGGGTGGCGTTTAGCTGCCGCGCGCAACACCGCAAATGCTTCATTGCGTTTGCCGCTGGAGTGCAGTCCAACGGCATAAACATAGGCGTAGCGTGCATTGTCAGGCTCAAGCTTCGCTGCCTGCGCGAGCGCCCTGAGTGCCGCAGTACTGTCTCCCTTGCGCACCAGCAGCAAACCGAGCGCATGCTGCAAGTTCGCTGCGCGCGGAAGCTGCGCAATGCCCCGGCGCAATACCTTTTCGCCCTCGGCGTCGCGATTCAACTGGCGGTAGGCATCGGCCAGGTTCACGTAGGCGCCGGCGAAACGTGCATCGAGCAAGAGCGCACGCTGGTACGACGCGATCGCTTCCTGGCTGCGGCCCTGGCGCATGTAGAGATTGCCGAGATTGACGTTGGCTGCTGGCCAATCCGCTTCCTGCTGCAACGAATCAACATATTCCTTCAATGCGCGCTCGCGTGCAGCGCGGCGAGCAGCGGGGATCTGCTCATCCGGCACATCGGCAAGAACGTTTGCGGCCACTATGCGCACGCCGCGCACCGGATCGGCCAGCAGTGGCGAGGCAGCCAGCACACGATTGACCGGGTCGACGGGTTCGATGAGTCCCAGTGCTGCAATGCGTACTTCAGGATCGGCGTCCCGCAACAGGATGCGCGCTGCCTGCAGCAGGTCGGGACGCATATAGGGCTGCGCCAGCGTTGCTGCGGTGGCGCGCACAATGGCCGGACTGGCCTTATCCTGCGCCAGCACCATCAGTGCGGGAACAGCCTTCACTCCCTGCGTAGTAACGGCATGCAGTGTCGTGCCATATTGAGGGCGAGTGCGCCAGGTCTTGCCATACCATTTGTCCATCGCTGATGCGGCCCACTCCGGTTTTTTGCCGGCATGACACTGGGTGCAGGCATTCGGGCTGCCCAGTGCTTTCGACAGGTCAGGCCGCGGCACACGTATAGCGTGGTCGCGCCGCGCGTCGATCACCATATAGTTCTGCGCCGGCATGTGGCACTCGACACACTGCGCACCTGCTGTTCCGCTCGGGTGAAAATAATGTTTGTCGGTGTCGAATTGTGCAGCGTTATGGCAGCGGACGCACAAGGCATTACCTTCGGCGCGCAACCTGGATGTGTGCGCATCGTGACAGTCCATGCACGTGACCCCCTTCTGATACATCGTGGTTTGCAGAAACGAATTCCACACGTAAACCTCTTCATGCTGCTGCCCGTCCGCGTGGTAATTGGGTGGCGTAAGCAGGGCCAGCCTGTGCGTATCCGCAAGTGGCGCACCGGTCGTACCGGCTTCGGTGATGGTCGAGCGGCGCGCGTGGCATGCGGCACAGGTATTCATTGCTGCTGCAGCGGCGGGCTGGTCACGCTGCGCATTTTTTGTGGCAGAAACGGATGGCTTCAACGCGTCGTTCCAGTGCGATTTCAGCACCACCAGTCCCTTGTCGCCGTCCGGCGAGTACGTCGTACCGGTTTGTTTTGCCCACACGGTGTGACGCGAACCCGGGCCGTGGCAAGCTTCACACGCCACGTTGATCTCGTTGAAGGTGGTCCTGTAGGTATTACTGGTGGCGTCATAGTCTTTCCTGAGATTGGTCGAGTGACACTCTGCGCACTCCAGATTCCAGTTTTGGTACAGCCCCGTCCAATGCAACTGATCCTTGTGATCCACCTTCTCGTTCGCGTAAATATGGAACCAGCGTTGCCCGCCTTCGCTCTTCGAGCGCGCGTCCCACGCAATGCCGAGCGTCTGGTAGCGCCCGCCGGGAAACCCGATCAGGTATTGCTGCAGCGGCCAGACGCCGAACACATAGTTAATTTCAAAATCGGCAAGCTTGCCATCCGCGCCATCGGTACGCACCATGAATTTGCCATCGCGCTTGAAAAAAATCGACTCTACATCGTAGCGTTTGAACTTCGCATTGTCGAAATCGCCAAGTACCGTGGTGGCATTCGCCTCCTGCATTGCGAGCTGGTGGTGCGAGCCCGACCACGCCTTGAACTCGCTCTCGTGGCACTGCTTGCATGTAGCAGCCCCGACGTAATCCGCATGTGCTTGTGGCTGCGCGTCGGCGAACTCCGCGGCGAGCGCGGGCAACGGTGCAATCAAAAAGAAAAATACAACCGTGATAATTGCTGCAACCGCCACACCGTTTGCCGTGATTTTTGCCAATGGCACAGTGTCGACCTTGCCAAAAAATTTCTCGATTCCGCTCATACTGCTCCTTTTTCCAAACGCTTTGATGAGCGGCAAGTTGAGCCACCGGTCAGATACAGAATACGCGACGCGACTACAACCACCGCATGACTTTTATGTGAGTTTTTAATTTTTTTCCCTCTTCCCGTATCAACGAATTTTGTATCCTGCTGCCGTATCCATTATAGCTATTCGCTATACGGCATGATAATAAAGCCAGGTGCAAAATATAATATAGCTGCAACGAAAGACTGATAAAATCAGACTCACACACCAATCATGCCAGTGTCGGTGTGGTGATCGGTGACTTGTATCAATGGCTGGCCAACCTGCGGGTTACACAAGGATATCATCATGACAGATACATCTCACGATCCGGGCGTTATTCATACGCTGGTGGAACGTCTTAATACCCAGCGGCTGCCGCGAGCGCTTGATCTGAAAAAAAAGGTCGATGCGGGCGGAACACTCAGCGATTTCGATCTGCACTTTCTTGAAGAGGTATTTCATGACGCCGATAAAATCAGGCCACTTGTAAATCGGCATCCTGAATATCAGCAACTGGTGGCGCGCATCGTCAATCTTTACAAGGAAGTCCTGGACAAGGCTACGGAGAACGAGAAAAAGTCCTGATCCCGTTTGTGTTCAAATAAGGTAGCGTTCCGCTGCGGCAATGGGATTTTCGCGCTGCGGCAGCTCGCCGGGTACCAGCGCAACCAGCAGCATCACGAGGTTTGCCCCGCGCGCGTTGTGCAGTTCCTGCAGGGTGATACCCTGTGCCGATGGATCTTGCGCATCGCGCCGGATGTTCATGTTATCCAGATGCACGGCGAAATCCCCAGCCCATAGTTGCTGCTCGGCATGCCCCAGCAAGTCGGCTACGATATCCAAGCGGCCCTGTAGCGCGCCGGCATCCGTGTCCAGTTTAGTCAGTTCCGTCTCAATCTCCTGCAGTTCAGCGAGCAATGCTTTTGGATCAGTCTGCGTACCCTCCTCTGCTTCAAAGCTCCAGCCGGCGCACTTCAGGGCGCTCAACTTGCGGCGCAGCAGATCACCCTGGCGGGCGAGACCTGCACGTTCGCCATGCACCTCGGCAATGCGCTTCAACGCCAATGCAAGCAGTTGATCGAAGGCACGGCGTTTAAGTTGACGGCGCGTATCCGCCTCATTGCTGCTGACTTCAAGCAGGCGATGGTTGCGAAAACTGACCGTGACCTGCGCTACATCGCGCAGCAACACGTCATCGGCAAGTTCCATACCCAGGACATTTTTCTCGACACGCTCTGCCAGCAGCAAGGCGATGACACGTTCGGCAGCGCTGCCGGAACCGATGCGAAATTTCCTAAGTGCGGCATCGTTGCCAAACACCTCCTGCATGCGATCAGCGGAGGCGAACAATGCTTTAAGGCGAGGGTCAGTGTTGTAGTCACTGCGCCCTGCTGGCAATGGTGCGGGAATACCGTCTACCAGCGCAACCACATGGTCGATGGCATGGATGACGGATGGGCGCAAATGTTTTTTATACCCGGACAGGGCGCGTAAACGCGGATCAGTACCGTCCACGCAGCGTTCGACCGCGGCGGCGGTCAGTGCTTCAGGATAACGTCCCGGCTGTTCACTGCCGCCGAAGATGGATTGAAATAGTTTTAGCATCTGAAGGTGCGCCTATACTTTAATTTAGCCGGTTACTTGAAATTGAGTTGGTATACGCTAAATGCGATCAGAGATGATGCGAATCCGGACTTGCAGTTCGCCGTTTAAACCCGCCAGCTTCAGCTGGTGGGTGTTAAGTCACCTGATCTGCCCCGTTCGGCAGTTGGGGATTGCTGGTATTTGTCGACCGCCAACTGCACGTTGAAAAACATGCGTTCTCTGCCCAGGACATCACCCAGACGGGAATGCTTCACTACTTCCAGCACCGCCGGATTAAGTGCTGCCAGCCACAACTCAATACCGTCGGCACGCAGTTTTTCCTCAGCCTCGGTGAGCATCTTGAGTGCCGTATATTCAATATCGATCAAAGAGCTGCAGTCGATCACCAGCACTGACGCTTTTGCCTGCTCGAGCAATGACCACATCTTGTCGCCGATTTGCTGCGCGTTGGCGAAGAAAGCCCGCCCTTCAGTGCGCACGATCAGCAGACCGGGCCATGTCTCGTCATCCGGGTGCTCGTCTGAGTGGGCACGGAACACGTTGGTGCCGCGCTTGCGGCCCAGCGCGTAGACCGGTGGACTGTACGCCTGTTGTGCCAGTGCCAGCACCGAGACAATCACTGCGACCAGGATTCCCTTCAGGGTGCCCAGCGTCATAACACCGAGCATGGCAATCAAGGCCCAGTAAAATTCAATCCGACGCACGCGCAGGATCTCACGAAACTCTGCGGGCTTGATCAGACCCACAGAATAGGCTACCACCACTGCCGCCAGCGCTGCCTGTGGCATCAGCGCAATCAGTGGCGCGAGCAGCAGCAACGTTGCCACTGCTACTGCAGCGGTGACCAGCTCTGCCACCTGCGTGCGCGCCCCCGCGGCGCGGTTGACCGCCGTCTGTGTGGTACCGCCCCCTGCAGGCATGGCACCGAAAAAGCCGCCGGCGAGGTTGGCCATCCCCACCGCCAGCAGCTCCTGGTTCGGCAGTGGGCGCGGCTCGCCGGGCGCGCTGAAGGCGCGGGCGGCGGCGATGGTCTCGGTAAAGCTCATCAGAGCGATTCCGGCCGCTGCCGGCCACATCTCGGCCGCGAGCTCGAGTTGCGGCCAGACAAATGCCGGCAGGCCCTGCTGGATGCTGCCTACGGTTGCAACACCTGCTTCATGCAGGCCCAGCACAGAGGAGGCGGTGATGGCAACTGCAACAGCGACCAGCGGCACCGGGGCGCGTGGCAGCAAGTGCTCCATACCGAAGATCAATGCCAGCAAAACCAGCGCCAGCATAAGCGTGGCGACTGATGTCTGCGGGAAGTGCTGGACAACGGCCAGAATATCCCTGAAGAAACCGGCCTTGTCGATATGGATGCCCAGCAGCTTGGGGATCTGGTCCACCACGATCACCAGACCGATGCCGGACTTAAAACCGGTCAGGACGGGTTCAGAAATGAAGTTGGCGATAAAGCCGAAGCGCAACACCGATGCCAGCACCAGCATGACGCCGACCAGCATTGCCAGGGTCGCACCGGCTGCCAGCAACGCTGCGCTGTCGCCGCTGGGCGCCACCTGGCCCAATTCGGCTGCCGCCAGTATCGCAATGGTGGTGGTCGTGCTCACACTGAGCGGACGCGAGGTACCCAGCAGCGCGTAGATCACCATCGGCACGAACACCGTGTACAGGCCAACCTGAACTGGCAGACCGGCAATCGTGGCATAGGCCATCGATTTGGGAATGACCACTGCGGCCGCCGTCAATCCGGCCAAAATATCCGGACGCAACCACTCCTTCGGGTAGCTGCGCAGCCACTGGATGCTGGGAATCAAGCCTGATTTATCGCGCTGGTTCATGGCGGGTTATTAGCCAATTATTAATTTTCCCGATTCATTATTTGTGAACAAGCACAGTCACCTGAGCACGTTTTAGCAGTCTTTTAAAATCAGTATCGAATGTGACGAGGTGTTCACCAAGCTGAATCACTGCCGCCGCGAGCCAGGCGTCGGGAATGTCGTTGGCGGTTAGATTTTTCTCTACACAGAGTTGGCGCAATATTGGCCACTCCGCGCCAAGATATGGCATTTCAACACCTGGCACCAAAAGAATTGCATCCAAAAATTTCGCGGCATCATCCACGGGTGTAGGCTGGACAAATATTTTCGCATTTGTGACTAGCCGCAAGAAACTGGCAACAACCATAGGCATCAACCTCAGGGTTGCGCCATCTGCACAATTCACAACGGCTTCATTCAGCCACGCATAGGCTGTTTTGTGATGAGGGTGATCGCTACGCGACGCTGCAATCAATACATTAACGTCAGGCGTCATTGTCTGCGGCATCCAGCATTGCCTTATTGCTGCATGGGTTTAATCCAGCAACCATCCCGCCTCGCCCCTTAAATACAGGAATCCTTCGTTTACTTATCTTGGTTGAAGCATGGGAAGATCGGAGGCGAAGTTGTAACCCCTCCTCGATCAGACGCGTCAGACTGGTTCGTTGCTGTGCCGCTAGAACTTTGGCATTAGCAAGCAGGGAATCGTTGATATCAAGTGTGGTCTTCATGAGCCGACAATACAGATTTCTGCATAAGCTGTCAATCTTCAATCCCTTCGGGTAAATTCCCCGCCGCTTGGGGCGCAAGACAGGATGAACAAGATTTTCAGGATAAAAACCATCAGGAACGTTCCGGGATCCAGCGGCGCTTGGCCATCGGCGCCACATCGTCATAGGCATGCTTCATCGACCGTTTGGGCAGAATAACCTTCTTCTTGGGCATATGCTTATAGGGTATCTGGCTCAACAGATGGCTGATCAGGTTCAGGCGTGCCTGCTTCTTGTCATTCGAGTTCACGATGTACCAGGGCGCAAATTCAGTATCTGTAGCATCCAGCATAAGGTCGCGCGCGCGGGAGTAATCATACCAGCGCTCGCGGGAGGGCAGATCCATGTCGGACAGCTTCCATTGCCGCATAGGATCATCGATACGCGCCTGGAAGCGCCGCTCCTGTTCCTCATCACCAACCTCCAGCCAGTACTTGAGCAGGATGATACCGTTGTCGACGATCATGTTTTTTTCGAAAAGAGGCAGCATCTCCAGAAACTTGTCATGTTGCGCCTTTGTACAAAAACCCATCACGTACTCAACCCCGGCGCGGTTGTACCAGCTGCGGTCGAAGATCACCACCTCGCCCGCCGCGGGAAAATGGGGAATATAGCGCTGAGCATAGATCTGGGATTTCTCTCTATCCGAAGGGGCCGGCAAAGCCACCAACCTGAAAATACGCGGACTGACCCGCTCAGTGAGCGCCCTGATGGTGCCGCCCTTGCCGGCCGCATCACGGCCCTCGAACACGATCATGACGCGTTGCCCGGTGCTTTTGACCCAATCCTGCAGGGCACACAATTCTACCTGCAGATCGTGCAGTTCTTTTGCGTAATCCTTTAGTTTGAGTCTGGGTGTGTTGCCAGCCTTGTCTTCTGCGGGCTTCTTTTCGGAGGACCTGGTTGCGGGTTTCTTGGCGGGATTATTTTTCATGATCTACTCTCCATAAATTACGAGTCAAATAGTCTGCACTACTATATGATCTTTTCATAAATCATGACGCTACTAAACCCCTCCCAGCCTCCCCTTAACAGGGGGGGAGCGATCTTGTCTCCCCCCCTGTTAAGGGGGAGCCGGAGGGGGTTTGAGCCCTGTGAACAATTTTCGTAAATGTTTTTGATGTCATGAATTATGAAAAACTCAATAATCCCATTGTTTGGCCGGAAGCAGCAACACACACATTGCGCCACAAAATAACCCAATCGTCCTTGCGATGATCAGCCCGGCGCCGCACTATTGCAATACGGTGTGCGCCATCACAGCGGCTAGAACTTCGCTGCGAGTGAAATAATCGCGAAGCGATTGGCGCTGTCATCGGGATTAAAGACATAAAACCCGAGTGTCACCTTGCCCCGCGCGATTAACTGCGCAAAAGCACCCTGCTGAATGTCGCGACCACTTTTATACACCCGAGTGCGCTGGCCGACCAGGCCAAAGCGCAGCCACTTCAGGGGACTGAAACCAAGCTCGCTCCACGCGTAGGTGTAGCTGTCCTCCTTGACCCCGGTGTCATACATGTACTCGGCTTCCGTGTAAAAGTCAGTAATGCCATACACCACACTTGCTTCGAAACCCGGTGCCATTCCCTGCCTGGCACCGAACACCACGCCGATGATGGGTGTCAGATCGTAGGTCAACGCTTCGCCGCCCGAGAACTTCCAGCCGGCGAACATCGAGCCGGCGTCGAGCGCCTCGTAATTGTGGCGGGCCTCGAGATGCAAAGACCCGCGCTCGGCGGTGGCGATGGCGAGCAGGAAATCGTCCTGCTCAGGGAGCGAGTAATACATGCCTGTCGCGGAATAGTTCCAGCCTGGTGCATTCGCGGTGTTGCCTTGCAGTGTTGCACCCCCGCCCTCCTGCGCGACGCAGTTCAGCGCCGTCAGGAACAGCGCGGATGCCAAAGCGGTCGCATGCAGGTTCAAGTCACCCCCCCAGCTTAATGGTGGCACTCACGACGATGGCCCCGAGGATGACCATCGCAACCGCCACTCGCACCGGGTGGTATCCGGTCAAGCGTCCGTAGGAGTAGCCTGTCACGAACATCATCACGATGGCGATGGCATTGGAGACGCGCAGGGCCGGCAAGGTTGATTGCATAAAGATAAACGGAATCACCACCGGAAACGTGGACAAAAACACCAGCAGAAACACGCCGAGGGCACCCAGCCAATCGTCCCTGTGCAATCGTGCGAGCGCGGGCGGGTCGGGTAATTGTTTCAAGCGCAGGCGTATCGTTTCGAGTTCTTCCGGTTTCATAATGGACGCAACCACCGGCGGTAATTTATCCGCGATGAGGCGCTGCGCCAGTTGCGCATCGGTGGCTGTGCGTACAGTGCGATAGGTCCTCAGATTCTGGCCCTTGTCGGCCAGGCTGCTCATCAGATAAAACAAACCGTCTATAAAACCCCACGCCAGATTGCAGCCCAGCGCGCCGATGAGCATCTTGCGTATATCGTCGCGTCCCGCCTCGGCAACGCTGAGCGAGCCAGTGAAAGTGAGCACCATGATTAACCCGAACAGCACCTCGGACACTCTGAATATCGGGTCCAGCACGCGCCTGGAGGAGTCGTCGGGTTTATCTGGCATGGGATCGGTGAGCATGGCTATGGCCCTTGTTTGGATAAATAGTTAAGTCACTGCACCCGCGGCGGCAGCAGGTACAGCGTCATCGCGAAGATCAGGTACACCATCAGGATCATCACCCCGACGAACCACGCCGAGCGCCCGCTGTTGGTCACCAGTGCGGTGGTCATGGTGGAGAGGAACATCATCACCACCGCACCCATCCAGAAATGCAGGTCCATTGGCGTCGGCCCGATGGCATAACTGAGCAGCACCAGCACCGGCGCGACGAACAGCGCGATCTGCGACGCGCTGCCCAGCGCGATGCCCACGCTCAGGTCGAGGTGGTTCTTGCGCGCGGCTGCAAACGCCGAGCCCATTTCCGCCGCTCCGCCGACCAGCGCCACAACGATGAATCCGACAAAAGCCGGGGTCATCCCGAACGCCTCCGCTGCCTGTTGCACCGACTCGACAAACACTTCGCTCACCAGCGCCACCAGCACCGTGACGCCGGCCAGCGTCAACAGGGCCAGAGCAATCGGCCACGGCGTTTCTCCGGCCTCGCCGGATTCCGCGCTGGCAAACAGTTCACGATGCGTCTTCAGAGAAAACAACATGCTCAAACCGTAAGCGACGATCAGCAACACAGCCAGACCCACGCTCAACTGTTGGGCGAACGCCGCTGCCGTCGCGGAGTCGGCTTGCGAGACCGCCGTTGGAATCAACAGCGCCACGGTAGCCAGAAACAGCATGCCCGCTTGCACGCGGGCGTTGACCCGGTTGTATTCCTGCACATGATATTTGAGTCCGCCGAGCAGAAACGACATCCCCAGCACGAACAGCGTGTTGGTGACGATCGCGCCGGCGATGGACGCCTTCACCAGCATGTACTGTCCGGCGCGCAGGGCGGTGAGCGCAATCACCAGTTCGGTCAGGTTGCCCAGGGTGGCGTTGAGCAGGCCGCCTACCGCATCGCCCGTCTTCGCCGCAACGGATTCGGTGGCATGGCTCAGCAACGCGGCCAGCGGCACGATGGCCAGCACAGACAGCACAAACAACAGCGTATGCGCTTCGGGCCTGAGCTTCGCTGCAACGAACAACGCGGGCACGAAGGCCAGCAGCCAGAGCAAGGGATTGTGGCGGATTTCTTTGAGCAGCGAATTCATGGTTTCAATTCCATTTTTGTCAGGCTTCACAGAAAGTGGTGAAAAGCAAATGCCAGTATTTTCCCGTTCATGGTTGTGCTGTCATTGTTGACTCTGCCGGGGCGGTGTCACTGGCGTTCGCGGCGGGGATACCGGCGTTCTGGTCGGGAACACTGGCGTTTTCAAAACTTCCGCCCAAAGCAAGGTGCAGGTTGACGCGCTGGCTCAATTGCTCGCTCTGCACACGCAACAGGCTCAGGCGTGCTGCAAAGAGATTCAGTTGCTGTTGCTGGACGGAGCGCAGATCAGTTTTGCCGATACGGAAGCTCGCTTGCTCCAGATCCAGGGTGCGCTGGTTGTCGGCTACGATGCGTTGCAACAGTTGTTCGCGCTCTGCCAGTGTGTTTCCCGCAGCGAGTGCATTCTCCACATCGCCGATGGCGCGCAAAGCCATACGGGCGTATTGGGCCACGGCTTCCTTCTGTTCTATCGTACGGATTGCCACCTGCGTATTGAGCGCGCCACCCTGATAGATCGGGGCTACGATCCTGCCGCCGACGCCTGCACTCGGGTTTTGATAATCGTCTCGAAGCTGGAGGACTTGGCTGGAAATATCCGCGACACTGGCATTGAGACTGATCCGCGGCAGGCGGGCGGCCTTGGCTTCGCCCACACGGTTAAAGGCGACGGCAACACGGCGTTCGGCAGCAATCATGTCGGGGCGGCGCTCCAGCATCTCCAGCGGCATGCCCACGGGCACGGGTCCGGGAAATGCGTCCAGCTCCTGGCGTGCCTTCAGTTCAGCGGCAGGATAGCGCCCCAGCAACAATTCCAGCGCGCGCAGCGTTTGCGCGTGGGCCAACCTGATTTGTGCAACATTGTCCTGGAAATTGCCGAGATTGGTGCGCGCCAGCGTGACATCCTGTTCTCTGCCGACGCCCACCTTCTGGCGTGTCTCGGCGTAGTAGACGAGTTGTTGCGCGGACTTCACCATTTCGTTGGCGATCTGCAGTTGCAACCAGGTTTCGCTGGCACTGAACCAGCTGCGTGCCGTGGTGGCGGCGAGTGACTGGCGGGCAAACTCAAAATCGGCCAGCGTCGAGACGTAAGCTTCCTGCGTGGCATTGCGCCCATAACGCAGGCGACCCCAAAGGTCCAGTTCCCATGATGCCCCGATGATGACTCCTTGCAGCGCGGAGCTGCCATCAGCAAGATTGTATCCCCCGGTGCCGAACAGATTCACCGCGGGGCGCAACGCGGATTTGGACAGCTCGACATACTGCGAAGCTTGTTCGACTCGCGTAGCGGAAATCCGCAAGTCAGGGTTGTTGGCAATCGCTTCACGGACGAGTGCGTCGAGTTGCGTGTCGTTGAACGTGGCGAGCCAGTTGTCCGAAACCCTGCCATCCGCCCCGCCGATTTTCCATGTACTGGTCGGAGCCAAGGCGGAGGTCGTGGCGGACTGTTTCTGAATCTCGGCGCGCGTGGGTGCCGTCTTGGTGGCGCAACCTGTGCTGAGCAGTGCGCAGGTCAGCAGCGTCAGCAACGGTATGCGGACTGAAGTCCACACTCCGAATGAACCTTCAACTATGCAGAGTGCTTTGCTTTTCATGGATCTTACCTCAGTGCAGCTTGAGGATCAGCCAGTCGAGCTTGGCATTGATGCGCACGATCACCTTGCGCAGGATTTGTATCTCCTTGGCGCTGTCCGTGTATACGGCACCTGTACCGCGAGCGCCCGAGGCGAGAAACAGATCCTTGTCCCTCTCGTCCACGAGCAATCGCACTGCCAGACTATTGGGCGGAATGGGAGCGATGCCTGCACTGGTGCTGGCCCCGCCGATCGGCAATTGCCCCTGTGCCGTGGCCCACATGATCGAGTCCACCTTGCATTTGATGACATAGCCGGGATGCATCGCAAGTGCGATCTCCGCTTCCTGGCCCGGTTTGATCGCGCGAACTTCGTTCTGCGCATAGATGGCCATGATCCACTGCTCGTCCTCGACGAAGGTCATTGACGGGATCGGCGGGAACGGCACCGCCATTGCCCCGGGGCGCAGCGCGAGGGAAATCACCGTGCCGTCTGCAGGAGCATAATAGACTGTCTGGCTGAGTTGCCATTTCGCGTCGGCGAGCTGTTGCTCGGCGCTGGCGATCTGCGCACTGATCTTGCCTTCGTTGGCGGTGGAGGCAGCAAGCCCGCTCAGCAGATTCTGCGTGTCGGTTTCGGCCTGTTCCTGATCGAACCTGCTACCCGCACCCGAGCGAGCCAGTTCAGTGAACTGACCCTGGCGTTTTTGCGCAAGTTCGAGTTTGGTTGCGGCAGTCGCTTTGTCTGCCTGCGTGCTTTTCAATTGTTGGTGCAGGCTGCGGATATTCGCTTCGCCGTTTTTGACCGCAATCGCGAAGGGCGTTGCATCGATCTTGAATAGCACGTCGCCCTTCCTGATGTGGCGGTTGGGTTCAACGGGCACCTCGGTGACCATGCCGGCGATACGCGTGTTCACAGGCACGACATAATTGATCACGCGCACGTCATGCGAGGACGGCGCGACGATGTTCAGGAACAGGATCAGTACTGTCAGTGCGACGAACGGGAGGGTGACGGTGATAACCTGGCTGACAAAGTTCCAGGGGAGCCACTTGAACTTGAAGAAGATCAGCCAGGCGAAGAACGCGTAGATACCGAGCAGAATAAGTTCCATATCAGGCCTTTTCTTCCTTGGCAACAGGCTGCTTGTCGGCCAGTTTGCTTTCCAGTTCACTTAACTGCTTACGCAAGCGCTGCAGCTCTTCGACATCTGATGTACCTTCACCGGCGTGGCCATGCTCCGCCTTGTCGGTACCGTAAGCCAGCTTATACATGACCGGCTTGGTGTAAGCCCACAGCCAGGCCAGCGGCCACAGCATGCCGCCGAACGCCAGCGAAAGCAGACACAAAGTCTTGATCGCTTCGGTCTGCGGATGTTGCTTTTTCTCGGCTATCTTCTCGGGCAGGATATGCACCATCAGGAACACGACTATGCCAATCACTGGGGCAACAATAAGCACCACCCAGGCGAGGATATCGGCGACGGTGTCAAGCACCTCACCTTCTGCCATTGAGGCGTGAGCGTGAGACTGGAATAACATCAGCAATAATAGAAAAACGCAGGTCAACCACCACGTGGATGCAAGGCGCTTGCTGAACAACAAGGTATGTACGATTGGTTTCATAAGTGTCAATGTTCAGTCCGGTTTCTCGATGCCGTGGTTGTCAGCAAAATGCCAGTAGTGAAATCCTATAGACAACGCAATCATCTGCCTATGGGACTTTAGTCCTACTGGCCAGAAATGGCCGACCGGCACGTCCGTAGGTCTTGTCCCTTGCCCTCCTCCCTTGGCGCCGGGATTCGATCCGCTACAGCCCTGCAAGCCTGACCCCTTGTAAATGATTATCAAATGCAGCTATCAATATGAGCTTCCGTGCGGAGACAGCCTGAGCAGAATGGGTGTGTGGGCTCCTGGCCACAACGCAATCTTCTATCTAGCAATCTTCTGGTGAGTAGGACTAAAGCCCTATAGCCAGAAGTATGCCCAAGTCCTAACATAAATCACTCATAGTGGCATGATGTAGTCCTTGGTTTTAGCTGGAGTTCCTGAGTTAAAGGCGCGAACCTGACCCTTCAGCGCCTGAGGTCACAATAATTCGCGAGGCAGTCACGATAATAGTTGTCATGTATGCAAATCGATGCTGGGTCAGTTTTTTGGAGCCCATTCTTTCGGAGGTCGGGCATGTTGAAGCGTATCACAGCCGTAGTCGCAATAGTCGCCACCACTTTGCTGGCCTGTACCAAGGAGCCCGCGCAGACGCAGAAACTCGCGCCGGAAGTGACGGTCATAACCGTCGCACCGCAAACGATAGCGTATGCGCCGACTTTCGTCGCGCAGACCGAGAGCTCGCGGCAGGTGGACATCGTGGCGCGCGTGTCGGGCTTCCTCGACCGCATCGCCTACGAGGAGGGCAAGCTGGTCAAACAGGGCCAGATTCTGTTTAAAATTGACCCCAGGCCGTTCGAAGCACAGCTGGCGGCAGCCCGCGGCGAGCTCGCGGCGCAGCAGGCACGCCTGACAACGGCGCGCGCCAATCTCGACCGGGTCAAGCCTCTGGTCGAACAGAACGCGTTATCGCGCGCCGATCTGGACAGGTCGGTGGGTCAGTTTGAATCTGCCGCCGCCGCCGTGTATTCCGCCGAGGCAAAAGTGAAAGAGGCCGAACTGAATCTTGATTACACCTCGATACGCTCGCCGGTGACAGGGCTCGCCAGCAGGTCGCTGCAACGTCAGGGAGCCTACATCAACTCGACAGCGGAAAGCGCCAAACTCACTTACGTTGCGGCGGTTGACCCGATCTGGGTGACCTTCAGCGTGTCGCAGAACCAGATCGCAAAGTGGCGCGAACTGGTAGAAAAAGGCATGACTATCGCACCAGCGAACCAGAATTACACGATCAATATCATTATGTCGGACGGCAAGCCCTACCCTCACACGGGCAAGATCAACTTCGCGGATCCCTCGTTCAGTCAGGACACGGCGTCCTTCATGGTGCGCGCCGTGATTGCCAATCCCGGGAAGGTGCTGCAGCCCGGCATGTTCGTCACTGCCATCCTCGGCGGCGGGGTGCGCCCGAACGCCATTGTGATTCCGCAGCTGGCCGTGCAACAAGGCCCGAACGGCCACCTCGTCTACGTGGTCAAAGCGGATGGCACGGCGGAGTTGCGCCCGGTCGTGGTCGGCGACTACCAGGGCGACAAGGACATCGTGATTATGGCCGGTCTGAACAAGGATGACCGCGTGGTGGTCGAGGGTGTACTGAAGGTCGCGTCGGGCAAGCCGGTCAGGATACGCGAGGCCGGCGCTGCGTCGGCCGCCGCTGTGACGGACACCGCCGCTACAACGGGTACACCGGGGACGGCTGCAGCAAGCGCCCCGGCCAGGAAGTAAACGGGGGCGCGCGTGTTCACCCATTTCTTCATCGACCGGCCTATTCTTTCTGCGGTCATCTCTATCCTGATCATGCTTGGAGGTGCGGTCGCGATGTTCGTCGCCCCGATCGAGCAGTACCCGGAAATGGCGCCGCCGCAAATAACGGTGGAAGCGCGTTATCCCGGCGCGACCGCCGAGGTAATCGCCAATACGGTCGCCGCGCCCATCGAGACACAGATCAACGGCGTCGAAAATTTGCTGTACTACAACTCGGTCAGTTCCTCCAGCGGCAATGTCATCATCAACGTCATCTTCAAGCCGGGCAGCGATCCGGACATCGACCAGGTGAACGTGCAGAACCGCGTCAGCCAGGCGCTGCCGCTCATTCCCCAGGTGGTGTCGCAGCAGGGTGTGACGGTGGAGAAGCAATCCTCCAGCCTGATGATGATCGTGTCGATCTCCTCGCCCGACGAGCGCTATGACGCCACCTACATCGACAACTACACCAACCTCTACGTACTGGAAGAACTCAAGCGCGTACGCGGCGCCAACCGCTCGCTGATTTTCGGTTTGCCCGATATCGCCATGCGGGTCTGGCTGCGGCCCGACCGGATGGCGCAACTGGGCATCACGGTGCAGGACGTGACGGCAGCTATCCAGAGCCAGAACCAGACCTTCGGCATCGGCCAGATAGGCGCGGAGCCCTCGCCCAGGGGCACGCTGCAAACCTTCGTGGTCACCGCGCAGGGCATGCTGACCAAACCTGAGGAATTCGAGAATATTATCGTCCGCACGGCCAAGGAAGGCACGGCCATCGTGCGCGTCAGGGACATCGGCCGCGTCGAGCTCGCCAAGCGCGACTATTCGATCGCCAGCCGGGTAAACGCCAGGGCCGCCACCACCATCGGCATCTATCAGCAGCCCGGCGCGAATGCGGTTGCCACCGCCACTGCGGTACGCGCCCGGCTCGAGGAACTGAAGAAACAGTTTCCCACCGGTCTTGACTACAAAATCACCCTGGATACCAGCCTGTTCACGATCAACTCGATCGAAAAGGTCTTGCACACCTTCATCGAGGCCGTGGTGCTGGTGATTGCCGTGGTATTCCTGTTCCTGCAGTCGCTGCGCGCGACCGTCATCCCTATCCTAGCGGTACCGGTGTCCATCATCGGTACCTTCATCGGCATGCACCTGTTCGGCTTCTCCATCAACATGCTGACGATGTTCGGCATGATCCTCGCGATCGGCCTGGTGGTGGACGACGCCATCGTGGTGGTAGAGAACGTCGAGGTCAACATGAGCAAGCACGGCCTGTCGGCGCTGGAGGCCTCCAAGCGGGCCATGAGCGAGATCGCCGGCGCGCTGATCTCTATCGTGCTGGTGCTGGTGGCGGTGTTCCTGCCGGTGGCATTCCTCGGCGGAATCACCGGCACGCTGTACCAGCAATTTGCCATCACCATCGCGATCTCGGTGGTGATTTCTGGCTTGATGGCGCTGACCCTGTCGCCGGCGCTAGCCGCCATCATTATCAGGGCCCACCACGGCGAGAAGAAAGGTTTCTTCCTTTGGTTCGAGAACGGCTTCAACCGCCTTACCCGGAGCTACGTCGCCGGCGTCGCGCGCCTCATTCAGCACTGGCCGATCGCGCTACTGGCTTTCGCCGGCGTGATCGCCGGCATCGTCGTCATGTTCAGCATCCTGCCGGGCAGCTTCGTGCCCGACGAAGACCAGGGCTATTTCTTCATCGTCATCGAGGCGCCCGACACCGCGAGCCAGGGCTATGTCGGGGCACTGGTGGAGAAGGTGGAAAAAATACTCGCGAACGAACCCGCAGTGCAGGATGTGGCGGTAGTCAACGGCTACAGCATGATAGACGGTACCTACCGCAACAACGCCGCGATATTTTTCCCCTCGCTGAAGCCGTTCGAGCAACGCAAGGACTCTTCCCTGCTCAGTTTTAAAGTTCTGCCCCGGCTCAATCGCCAATTCGCGGAACTGAAAGAGGGCTTCGTCTTTGCGGTGAACCCGCCGTCGATTCCCGGCCTCGGCACGACCGGCGGTTTTGAGTTTTACATGCAGAACCGCGGCTCGGGCGACGTGCGCGTCACCAGTACAGCAGTGGAAGCACTCCTCGCCGCAGCGCGCAAACGGCCCGAGCTCGCTGGCCTGACCACCACCTTCCGCGGCGCGACCCAGCAACTGTTCGTCGACCTCGACCGCAACAAGGCTGAAGTCCTCGGCGTGCCGGTGCAGGACGCGTTCCAGACGATGCAGGGCTTCTTCGGCTCCAGCGTCGCCGGACAGTTCAGCCAGTTCAGCCGCGTATGGTGGGTGGTGGTGCAGGCCGAAGCCAATTACCGCGTCAATCCTGAAGACTTCAACAAGGTTTACGTGCGCGCCAAAAGCGGCGCCATGGTGCCTTTGTCGGCCCTGATCACGGTCCGCTACATATCCGCGCCGAAATTGATGGAGCGCTTTAACGGCTTCCCCGCGGTGAAGATCACCGGCGAGCCGGCCACAGGCTACAGCTCGGGCCAGGCCCTCGCGGCGATGGAGACCGTCGCCCGGGAAACACTGCCGGGCGATTTCTCCTATGCCTGGGCGGGCCAGGCGCAGATGGAGCAGGAATCGGGCGGCACTTCCGCGATCGCTTTCGTCGCCGGTCTGATCGTCGTTTTCCTGCTGCTCGCCGGGCAGTTCGAGAAATGGACCGTGCCTGTGGCGGTGGTGCTCACGGTACCCTTCGCGATACTCGGCGCGCTGCTGCTCACCTGGGTACGCGGGCTCGACAACGACGTCTACTTCCAGGTCGGACTGGTCACACTGGTGGGATTGTCCGCCAAAAATGCCATCCTGATCTGCGAGTTTGCACTTGAACGCGTACGCGCCGGTATGCCGCCGCGCGAGGCGGCAATCGAGGCTGCGGGCCTGCGCTTTCGCGCAATTGTGATGACCTCGCTCGCCTTCGGTCTGGGCTGCGTGCCGCTTGCACTGGCCTACGGTCCGGGCGCCAACAGCCTGCAGGCTATCGGCACCGGCGTCATCGGCGGGATTCTGGCCTCAAGCGGAGTCGCAATTTTCTTTACGCCGCTGTTCTTCTGGCTGCTTGAATCCCTGAGTGCGAAGTTCGCTGCGGGCAAGGCGGCGCCCACGCAGGGTGTGACGACACCCGGGGCGGCACAGGTACGCAGCGAGGAAAAGTGAGATGAAACATTTTTCATTAACAATCCTGCTCATTACGCTGACGGCGGGTTGTGCTGTCGGGCCGGACTACAAGCGTCCGGTAACGGAGACCCCGCCCGCCTGGCGGGTTGAATATACCTACTCCGCGGAGGTCGCCAACACGCGCTGGTGGCAGCAGTTCGACGATCCGGCCCTGAACCAGCTCATCGATATCGCGCTGCGCGAGAACAAGGATATGGCCATCGCCGCAGCGCGTGTGGACCGCTACCTCGGCGCGCTCAGTGCCACGCGCGGGCAGTTCTTTCCGCAGATCGGCTACGGCTTCGATGCGAGCCGCAACCGCGCCAGCGGGGTCGGTGCCACGCCGCTACCCGCGGGGGCCGATCCCTATTACAACCTGTACCAGGGCGGTCTGAGCGCAAGCTGGGAGATCGATCTGTTCGGTCGTGTGCGCCGTCAAAGCGAGGCAGTTCAGGCACAGGTGCTGGCAAGCGAACAGGCGCGTCGCGGCATAATCCTGTCTGTGGTCACCACGGTGGCGAACGGCTATATCGGGCTGCGTTCCCTCGATCGCCAGCTCGACATTGCGCGTGCAACGGCGAAGAACTACGCCGATACCCTGGCGCTGTTCGACCTGCGCTATCAGGGCGGAGTGGTGTCGCTGGTCGAGCTCTACCAGGTCCGCTCGCAGTACCAGCAGGCGCTCGCCACGGTGCCTTCCCTTGAACGTCAGGTGGCGTTGCAGGAAAACCTGCTCTCGATCCTGATCGGCCGCAATCCCGGCGCAATTCCGCGCGGCAAGTCCCTGGCTCAGCTCGCCCTGCCCGTGGTACCCGGCGACCTGCCCGCGTCCTTGCTCGAGCGCCGCCCCGATATCCGCCAGGCGGAGCAAAATCTGATCGCCGCCAACGCCAATATTGGTGCAGCCAAGGCGCTCTACTTTCCGCGCTTTTCAATCACCGGTGTGGCCGGTTTTGTGAGCACGGCGCTCAGCGATTTTGGCACCACGCCGGCGGCAAGTGGAGCCCTTGCCGCGACCCTGGCTGGCCCCCTCTTCACCTTTGGCACTGTCTCCGGCCAGGTCGCCTCCGCCGAGGCCGGGCAGCGTGAAGCACTGGTCTTCTACCAGCAGGTCATCCAGAACGCGCTGCGCGAGACCAACGACGCGCTGATCGGTTCGCAAAAGAAAATTGAGGAATCCGTGGCGCTCGACAAGCGCGTAGAGGCTCTGCGCGAATACGCGCGCCTGTCACGGCTGCGCTTTGACAACGGCGATGCGAGCTACCTCGAAGTGCTGTATGCCGAGAACGAACTGTTCGGCGCCGATCTCTCCGCCGTGCGGGTCCAGGCCGAGCGCTACACTGAGCTCATCAACGTGTATAAGGCGTTTGGCGGTGGCTGGCTGGAGCTGGCCGATCCATTGGCGGTGCCAGCCACAAAGCAGACCGGTGTCGCAGCCGACGCTGCAGCCGCCACGCAAGACGATGCACGGCTCACAAGTGCGCCCTAGTCCCGCTGATTGCAGGGAACATATTGTTAACCGTAATAAATACGCAAGGAGAAAATCATGATTGAACATACCCTGGACACAGAGCATTCCATACTGTATCTGCGACCAAAGTCCGCGCTCGAGCAGGATGATTTTGTGCAACTCGCTAAAACGGTCGACCCATACATTGCAGAAAACGGAGAGCTCTCCGGCCTTATCATCGAAGCCTCAACGTTTCCCGGATGGGAAAGTCTTGGAGCAATGGCGGCTCACTTCCGCTTCGTGCGGGATCATCACAAACGTATCAGGAAGATTGGCCTCGTAACCGATTCCGCGCTGGGAAATGTCGCCGAGCGTTTGGCTTCACACTTTGTGTCTGCCGAGATCAGGCATTTTTCTGCGGGGGAACTTGAGGCCGCAAAACAGTGGGTCATCAACAGCCGTTGATACGCCACGGCGCTACCCCAGCTCAGCGCTACTTGGCTCGCAGCCGGTAAAACATCTCCTGACTATAGGACCAAAGACCTATAGTCAGGAGATTGCACTAGTTCTAGCATACTGCATCATTAGTGACGTGCTGATCTTATGCGGGCAGCGACTGGTAATAATACTCAAGTGAAATCTGTTCATTATTCTGGTACAAACACCATGACAAACACTAACGCCCCTCATCTGGATAATTTTTTTGCAACCTCTGCGGCTCGGCTGGATCGCTGGCGCGAGCTGAACGCCAAGGCGCAGGTCTGGGCGGCTGAAGCGCGCAGCGGCAACTCGCGCAGTGGCCGCGCCGCGGTGGAGACTGCGCTGGAGGAGGTGCGGCCACTGGAAGATTTCTTCGCCTATCCCGGACACCGGCTGATGAAAGCGCTGGCCGAACAAATTGCCGAGGATGACGCCATGGGTGTGGCGCGGATGGTGCGCCGGCTCAGCGGCGCGCTGCTATCCGGCAGCTACCGCTACAACAGCGGCGAATGGGAAACTTTCAATGATGGCTCCGCGACAATACCTGACCGGTTGCCGCTCTCGCCGGAGGGCGCCGAGTCACGGCGGCCGTATTTCGAAACCTTGTTCGTCACCCCGGCACTGGCCACCAACCTGCTGCAGATCGCACATGAGATCCGCCGCCTGCGCCGCGTCGAAGACGCGATGATTTACGAGCCTGTGCTGGTTGGTAGTTTCGAGGATGCCATTGTTGGCACGGTACTCAACGGCAAGATCGAGGCGGTGGTGATCTACGACGGTATACCGATTCCGTCGCAGCACGAGGTGCCGCTGCTGCGAGACTTCCTCAGTACTTACCAGCAACTCGAGACCACCTCACTTGCACCGCGCGAAGTGGGGATCACACTGGCGCGCGCCATCAAGCGCATACGCCCCGAGCTCGATATCTACCTGCTTACCGACCGGCAGGTGGAAAAACTGGCGGGCGACCCGGCAGCCTCGATGATCCGCCGCGTGTTCTACGAAGTCGAGGAACTGATGGAAGTGCACCTCAACATCATCGAAGGCGTTGCCGACCGTTTTTCCACGCCGCATTTCGACAACCTCAAGCGATACGCCTCGCGCCCGATCAGCACCTTTCATGCGCTGCCGATCGCGCGCGGCAAATCGATTATCAAGTCAAACTGGATCCATGACATGGGCGAGTTCTACGGCCAAAATTTATTTCTGGCCGAATCTTCCGCCACCACCGGCGGGCTCGACAGCATGCTGGAGCCAACCGGAAATATCAAAATCGCGCAGGAAAAATTTGCGCGCGCCGTCGGCGCCGACCACGTGTTCTTCGTCACCAACGGCACCTCTACGTCCAACAAGATGGTCTACCAGGCGGTGACCAGGCCGGGCGATATCGTCATAGTAGACCGCAACTGCCACAAGTCACACCACTACGGCATGGTGCTGTCAGGCGCCCAGCCACTGTACGTCGATGCCTTCCCGCTGACCGAATACTCGATGTACGGTGCGGTGCCGTTGCGCAGCATCAAGCAGGCACTGCTCAACCTCAAGGCCGAAGGACGACTCGATCGCCTGAAGATGGTGACGCTCACCAACTGCACTTTCGACGGGCATGTGTACAACACGCGCCGGGTGATGGAAGAGTGCCTGGCGATCAAGCCGGACCTGCTGTTCCTGTGGGACGAAGCATGGTTCGGTTTCGCGCGCTGGTCGCCGTTCCTGCGCCCGCGCACGGGTCTGGGCGCAGCTGCCGCGCTCGAAGAGTGGCGCGCCAGCCCCGAAGCGCTCAAAGCCTATCAGGCGCAAGCGGCTGAGCTTGGCGAGGATCTCGACCCAGCGGACGCTCGTCTGCTCAAGCGGCACCTGCTACCCGATCCGCGCAAGATGCGCATCCGCGTCTACGAAACCGACTCGGTGCACAAGTCGATGTCCTGCCTGCGCCAGGGCTCGATCGTGGCGGTGCGCGACGAGGACTACAACAAACATGTCTCGGCCTTTCACGAGGCTGTGTTCATCCATGCCTCGACTTCACCGAACGCCCAGATCATTGCCTCAATTGATGTTGCCCGGCGCCAGATGGAACTGGAGGGCTACGAGCTGGTGATGCGCGCAATCGAGATTGCGCTGACGATTCGCCGGGAGGTGTCAGCGCATCCGATCATTTCGAAGTACTTCAACGTGCTCGGGGCCGACGCCATGGTGCCGGCCGAGTTCCGCGCCTCGGGTTTCAAGGACTTCCTCACTCCGGGCAGTACCTGGCTGACGGCGGTGAAGGCAATGCACGAGGACGAATTCATCCTCGACCCGACGCGCATGACACTGGTATGCGGCACCGCCGGCTACGACGGCACCGCATTCAGGATCATGCTCGCCGAGAAGTACAACATCCAGCTCAACAAGACCTCGCGCAACAGCGTGCTGCTGCAGAGCAACATCAACAACACCCGCAGTGACGTCGCGTTGTTGATTAAGGTGTTGCTCGAAATCTCGCAGCAGATCGAGGCGCGTCTCGCCGAGGGCGGGGTATCCGAACGCGCCGCATTCGAGGCGCGCGTAAAGAATCTTATGACGGACGTGCCCGACCTGCCGAACTTCAGCCGCTTCCACGACGGCTATCGCGAGGACCCGCGCAGCATCACCCTCGAGGGCGACATGCGCACTGCCTTTTTCGCCGCTTACGATGAGGACGACTGCGAGTACCTGCCGCTGATGAGCACTAAAGTCGACGAGCGGCTGAAGGGCGGGCCGGAAATGATATCGGCCAACTTCGTGATCCCCTACCCGCCCGGCTTCCCGATCATGGTGCCGGGACAGGTGATCGACAGCAACACCATCGGTTACATGCGCAAGCTCGATGTCAAGGAGATTCACGGCTACAACACGACGCGCGGCCTCAAACTGATCAAGCTGTCGGCTATAGTCAAGCCGCATCCGGGAAGCCAGGCAACGTCCGTAGCAGTACCGACCAAAGGAATATCTGCCGGTAAGAAAACGAAATCATCCTGAATGGAGGCGCCAAATGAACTTTATCGTCACTACGTTGCAGCAGCACCCGGAGCTCGCTATCTTTCTGTCGCTTGCAATCGGTTATTGGGTCGGGGTCATCAAGCTCGGCGGCTTCAGTCTGGGCACAGTCACCGGCACACTGCTCGCCGCGATCCTGATCGGTCAGCTGGGTATCGAGGTGTCGTCCCAGGTCAAGTCGATATTTTTCATCATGTTCCTGTTCGCTGTCGGTTATGGCGTGGGACCCCAGTTCGTCCGCGGTATCGCCTCGGACGGCCTGCCGCAGGCCCTCTTCGCCGTGGTCATATCAGCCCTCTGTCTGCTCTCGGTGTATGTGGCCGCGAGGATCGCCGGCTATGATGTCGGCTACGCCGCCGGCTTGCTCGCGGGTGCCCAAACCATCTCTGCGTCCATAGGTGTCGCCACCGACGCGATCAACAGGCTTGGATTGTCGCCCGATCAGGTCAAAGAGATGAGCAATCATATCCCTGTTGCATACGCGGTAACTTACATCTGGGGCACGATCGGAACCGGCGTGATTCTCTCAATGCTGGGCCCCAGGCTTCTGGGCGTCAATCTTGAGGCCGAATGCAAACGCTATGAAAAGGAATTGTCGGCGGGTGGGCCCGAGGGCGGCATGCAGTCTGCGTATCGCCGTCTGGACATTCGCGCCTACCAGATCCGCGATAAGATTCCGCCCGGAACAACCGTGGCCATGGCCGAATCGATCCACGAATCCATCGAAAAAGGCGTACGCATCTGCGTCGAACGGCTGCGCCGTGACGGCAACATTGTCGAGTTCAAACCAACGACTGTCTTGCAGCCCGGAGATGTGGTCGGGGTATCCGGCAAGACGGAAGTGCTGATCGAAATGCTGGGGAAATACGGCAACGAGGTTTCCGATCCCGAGTTGCTCAATGTACCCGCGGAAGCCGTCGATGTAGTTCTGACCACCAAGGCCTATAGCGGGAAGACGCTGCTCGAGTTGGCCAAGACCGAGTTCGCGCGCGGCGTCTACCTGACGAAAATCACCCGCGGTGCCACTTCCACCAATATTCCCATACTGGCGCAGACCAGGGTATATCGGGGTGACATTCTGAGAATAGGCGGCTCGCGCGCAAACACAGAGACGGCCGCCAAAAATCTGGGATACGCCGACCGGCCAACCAACGCAACAGACATGGTATTTGTCGGTCTAGGCATCGTCCTCGGCGGTCTGTTTGGCGCGATCGTCGTGCCGGTCAGCGGTATCCCGGTCACCCTGTCCACCTCCGGTGGCGCATTGATCGCCGGGATTATCATAGGCTGGTTGCGCGGGGTTCATCCTACCTTCGGTCGCGTTCCTGCACCCGCGCTGTGGTTCATGAACAACGTCGGCCTCAACATATTCATCGCTGTCGTGGGGATCACGGCAGGCCCGACCTTTGTCGCCGGTATCAAGGAGGCAGGGATTGGTCTGTTCCTGTGGGGATTTTTCGCGACCTCCGTCCCCATGCTGCTGGCGCCATGGATAGGAAAGTACATCTTCAAGCTCGATCCTGCGATCAATCTTGGCTGTTGCGGTGGTGCCCGCACCAGTACGGCGGCCGCCGCAATGATCAGCGAAGTGGCCAAGAGCGACATTCCCCTGCTCGGCTATACGGTGCCCTATGCGGTCAGCAACACCCTGCTCACGATGTGGGGCCTGGTCATCGTCATGTTGCTTACCTGAGCCGCGCAATTTAGAAAATCAAGGAATAAAGCCATGCCAACAACGCCCAATTCACAAGGAGAAATCTAATGGACAACTTAAAGTTCAAACAGTACGAAAAACTGGGCCCGTTCGAGATCAAGAATTTCCTCGCCGAAGTGGCAGCTAAGTCCGCGAAGGAATCATCCAGCTCCTACCTGAACGCCGGTCGCGGCAACCCGAACTGGGTCGCCACCGAGCCGCGCGAGGGGTTCTTCCTGCTCGGTCAGTTCGCCGTCACCGAAAGCAAGCGTGTGCTCGACCTGCCCCCGGGCATAGGCGGTATGCCCAAGGCAACGGGCATAGCCGGCCGGCTTGAAGCCTGGCTGAAGAAGCACGACGATATGCCGGGTGCGCCCTTCCTGCAGGCGATGGTGCCGTGGGCAGTGGCGAAGTTCCGCTTTGACCCCGACAAATTCGTGCACGAGCTGGTGGATTCCATCATCGGCGACCACTACCCGGTGCCGGACCGCATGCTGGTGCACAATGAACAGATCGTCCACGAGTACCTGCAGTGGGCGATGTGCGGAACCCCGCGGCCGAAAGGCAAGTTCAATATCTACGCAGTCGAGGGCGGCACCGCCGCCATGTGCTACATTTTCAAATCGCTGAAAAGCAACCGCATCCTCAACCCCGGCGATACCATAGCGCTCGGCGTGCCGATCTTCACCCCCTACCTCGAGATGGCGCACCTGGAGGACTACAACCTCAAATACATCGAGGTGCAGGTGAAGCAGGAGAACAAATTTCAGTACACGGATGAAGAACTCAAAAAATTGCTCGACCCCAAGGTCAAGGCGTTCTTCATCGTCAATCCGGGCAATCCGTCCGCGGTGGCGCTGTCACCCGAATCGATCAAGAAGATCGGGGCCGTGCTGAAAAAGCGGCCGGATCTCATCCTGCTGACGGACGATGTCTACGGCACCTTTGTGCCGGGCTTCCGTTCGCTGATGGGTGAATTCCCCAGGAACACCATCGGTGTCTACTCCTACAGCAAGTATTTCGGCTGCACCGGCTGGCGCCTGGGTACGATCGCAATCCACGAGGACAATATCTTTGACCAGATGATCGCCGCGCATCCCGAGCCGACCAGGAAGCTGCTGGACAAACGCTATGGCGGGCTCACGCTCGAGCCGCGCAAACTGGCCTTCATCGACCGCATCGTGGCGGACAGCCGCGACGTCGCGCTGAATCACACGGCGGGCCTGTCACTGCCGCAGCAGGTGATGATGACGCTGTTCTCGCTGAGCGAGCTGATGGATAAAAAGAAGGACTATCAGAAAGCCTGCATAGGCATCGTCAAGAAAAGGGTCGAGGCGACGATCGAAGGACTCGGCATCGACGTCGGCGAGAACCCTTACTTCGACTACTACTACGGCCTGATCGACTTCGAGTTCTGGGCGCGCAAGTATGTGGGCGAGGACGTGGTCAAGTGGATGAAGGCGAACGTGCATCCGCTCGACATCGTGTTCCGGCTGGCCGAGGATCACGGCATCGTACTGCTCAACGGCAGCGGTTTTGCCGCTCCCGACTGGTCGGTGCGCATATCGTTTGCGAACCTGGATGATCATGTCTACGACGACATTGGACGTGCGGTGCGCGCCATTGCGCGCGGCTACAGACAGGCCTATGAGGCAGCCACGGGCAAGAGCGCCGAGCCGCCCAAGATCAGGAAGGCACCCAATGCGAAACGCTAGCCTGAACAGCACCGCGGCCGCGCGCAGCATCCCGTATCCCCCCGGGCTGAACGTGTATGCCTCTTTCGACATAACATCGTAAGCACAAGCGGAGACATAGCGTGGACTATTTCATACGAGCCTTGCAGCAGAATCCGGAACTGGCGGTTTTTCTCACGCTCGCTGTCGGTTTCCTGATCGGCCGCGTCAAGTTTGGCAGCTTCAGCCTCGGCATCGTCGTCGGCACACTCTTCGCCGGAGTGCTGATCGGGCAGCTCGATATCAAGGTCCCAGGCATCGTGAAGACGATCTTCTTTGACCTTTTTCTCTTTACCACCGGCTACAAAGTGGGCCCGCAATTCTTTCGCGGGCTCAAGCGTGACGCTATTCCGCAAATGGCGCTCACCGTCGTCGTGTGCACCTCCTGCCTGTTTACTGCGTTCGGGCTGTCGAAACTGTTCGGCTACGACATCGGAACGGCTGCGGGTCTCCTTGCCGGGGCGTTCTCCGAGTCCACGGTGATCGGCACCGCCAGTGAAGCGATCCAGCGTCTGGCAATTCCGGATGCGGAGAAGTCAGTGCTGCTGAACAACATTCCCGTCGCCTATGCCGTGACCTACCTCATCGGCACCGCGAGTCTGGTCTGGTTCCTGCCCACGATAGGGCCGAAGCTGATGCGGATCAATCTGCAGGAGGAAGGTGCAAAGATGCAGGCGGCGATTCCGGGCGCTGCCGAACTGGGACTCGGCGTCACCTCGGCCGCCAGATTCTTCGACTGCCGTGCGTATCGCGTGAGCAACCC
>Ga0315270_10000012_pt1 | contig 105996 bp, 94 predicted proteins | sample C1_bottom_MG_FD_204932 | JGI IMG/M metagenome (GOLD analysis project Ga0315270, IMG submission 204932) | Sediment microbial communities from Yellowstone Lake, YNP, Wyoming, USA - C1_bottom | ecosystem: Environmental > Aquatic > Freshwater > Lake > Sediment | place: USA: Wyoming | collected... | reverse complement strand
GAGGAACGCGAGGGAGGCTCCGGCTCCACGAGCCGCAGGCGAGTGGGAGGCACGCAAAGCGTGCCGTAAGACGGAGGGCGTAGCGGGTACTACGCGCGACGAGCGTGACGTGGCATCGCGACGCCCGCCGCCCCTCGCCCGGAGGGAGAAAACCAGGTGGGCGCCCCGCGGCGTCACGGCCCTTGAACGATGTCCCGCATCGCTCTGCGGGCCCTTCCTTGCGGTGCATCCCACCTGGCTTTCTCGCGGCCTCGTCGGGGTTTTGTTAGGCGCTCTTAGTCTCGCGGCCGTTCCGGCCAAGCCCAAGGCCGAAGCCGCCGTGCCCGAGCGGAAGATGACGGCGTATGCGCCGCCGGTCATCCCCCATCCCGTCGAAAAAGGCACGGCCTGTACCGATTGCCACGGGGTGCCGGATAGCGGCGCCCCGGCGCTGCCCCACAGGCTCATTCCCAACTGCCAGGCCTGCCACATCGAGCAGACCGAGGCGAAGGATTTCAAGGGCAACACCTTCAAGGCGGAGAAGGAGCAGCCGGGACCCAACCGGGCCACCTACCAGGGTGCCCCCCCGGCGATTCCCCATCACACCCAGATGCGGGAGAAGTGCGTGGCCTGCCACGGGGACGATGCCCGTTTCGGCATCAAGCATCCCCATCCCAATCGCGCCAACTGCACCGCCTGCCACCTGCCCAGTGGAGCCGGGAAATAGGCGCTATCGCGGGTTCCAGCGGTGCGCCTCCAGATCCAGATTGCCCAGATCATCCACCTCGATGCCCTCGTCGCGGAGGCGGCCGATCTGCTCGAAAGCGCCCCACCAGCGGCCCCGGCTGGGCACGTAGCCGCGGGTGTTCACCACGCGGTGCCAGGGCAGGTCCGTGCCTTCGGGCAGACCCGACAGCACCATGCCCACCTGGCGCGGGCGCTGCGGAAAGCCCGCCAGCAGGGCCACCTGGCCGTAGGAGGCCAGGCTTCCCTCCGGGATCCGCGCCACCACCGCCAGCACCGCCGCGCGAAAATCCCGGGGCGGGGCCGCAGGCTCGATGCGCTTGGGGGACTTCACGGCCATTCGAAGGCCTCAGGCCTGCACACCCGGCCGCTGATCGGCGGGCACGCGGGAGCGGAAACCGCCTTCGTAGCTGTGCCAGTACGCCAGTTCATCCTCGGGATAGGCCCAGCACCAGTAGCCGTCGCCGGAATCGAAATCCACGAGCCACAGGCCCTTCACATCGGCTTCCAGGTCCTGCATGCTCTGCTGCCACATCTGGACCAGGGTCTGCAACCGTTCGCGCAGAGCCTCGGCCCGGGTCTCGTCCGTGGCGTCTTCCGCCTGGCTCAGTTCCTCGGCCAGACTCGCGGCCAGTGTGTAGACAGGTTCCGTGACGGCCTTCACCTGGGGCATCAGGGCCTGCGCTTCGTCGAGGGTGAAAATGCGGCCCATGGTGCCTCCGTTGCTCCATGATAAGCCGATGCGGTTCGTGCCCCAGATACCATCCACTTTTGATCCCGGGTCCTGGCTCCCCCTCGCCCCCTTGACCCTGCGGTGGGAGGGCAGTCTGCACCCGGATTGGCCGACCGCCGTCCGCCGCGGGCTGGCCGTCCACGCCATCCTTCTGCCGGGCCAGGCCCCGGTGGAAGAAGGCCTGGAGGCCCTCCGCCATGCCCTGGGCCCGGATTTTCTCATCATCCCCGTGGCCCGGCCGGCCACCCGGGAAGCGGGCTTCCATCTCCTGGGCCATCTGGAATCCCTGCTGGAAATCACCAGTGGCCGGGGCGTGAAGCTGGCCTTGCGGATCGAAGGCGGGGCCGAGGCCGCGATGGTGGAGCTGCTGAAGCAGGCCCGGGCCGAGGCCGTGGGTTTCTGCTGGCATCCGGGCACGGCCGATGCCGAAGTGCTGGCGGACCGCCTCTGGTGCGGCGTCTGCGAGCCGGGCTCGGACCTGAGCGCCCTCCAGAAACTCGGCTACCGCTGGGACATGGCCCTGCCCGCCGAGGATCCCGCCACTTTCCGCGCCCAGGCCGCCGCGCTGGAGGCCGCCCACCCGCCCGTGTTATTCCCCGCGGAGATGCCCGCCACCGCCCTGGGCCGTCCCGTGGTGCCTGACGAGAGCGTGGTCTTCGGCAGCCATCTGCTCCCGGACCTGGGGGGCGAGCGGGAAGGGGGGCGCCCGTGACCCAGACCCTGCTCGTCATCGCCGGGGAGGACTCCGGCGACCTGCATGGTGCCGAGCTGCTGCGCGAGCTGAAGGCCCGCCGCCCGGATCTGCGGATCATCGGCGTGGGCGGGCCGCGCATGAGCCCCTTCCTGGACCGCAAACTGGCGGACGTGAAGGACCTGGCCGTGGTGGGCTTCATCGAGGTCATCAAGCACCTGCCGCGCCTGAACCGCCTCTTCAAGCAGATCCTGGCCGCCGCGCAGGAGGAACACATCGCCGGCGCCCTGCTCATCGACTACCCGGGCTTCAACCTGCGGCTGGCCAAGGCGCTGCGCAAGCAGATGCCCGCTGTCACCCTGCACCAGTACGTGTGCCCCCAGGTATGGGCCTGGAAGAAGGGCCGCATCCCCGAGCTGGGCACCGTGCTGGATACGCTCTACTGCCTGTTCGATTTCGAGCCGGAGCTGTTCCGGGGCTATCCCGTGGACGCCCGCTTCGTGGGCCATCCCCTGGTGGAGGTGGTGAAGCCCGAGTGCGATCGCGTCACCTTCTTCGCGGAGACCGGCCTCGATCCCGCGCGGCCCCTGGTGGCCCTGCTGCCGGGCAGCCGCAAGGGCGAGATCGAGCGGCTGCTGCCCCCCATGGCGGAGCTGGCCCGCCGCTGGCGCCTGGCCCGGCCCGAGGTGCAGTGGGTGCTGCCCGTGGCGCCCACGCTGGAGCCCGCCTTCGTGCGCGCCCACCTGGGGGACGCCCCCGTGGCGCTGGTGCAGGACCGCACCTACGCGGCGCGCGCCTATGCCGACGCGGCCCTGGTGGCCTCGGGCACCGCCACCCTGGAGACGGCCCTGCTGGGCACGCCCTTCGCCATCGTCTACAAGCTGAACGCCCTCACCTATGAGATGGCCAAGCGCATCGTGAAGGTCCCCCACTTCGGCCTCGCCAACGTCGTAGCCCGCCACGAGGTCGCCCCCGAGCTGCTCCAGGGCGAGGTCAATCCAGAGCGGCTGGGCGTGGAACTGGCGCGGTTGCTGGAGCCCGACACCGCCCGCCGCGTCCGCGCAGAGTTAAGTGAAATGCGCGGGCACCTGGGCGAACCCGGCGCCGCCGGAAGAGTGGCCGAAGATCTGCTCCGCAAACTGGGCGAGTGACCGCAAAAGAAAGACCTGGCCACAAAGAACACAAAAAGGCTGTTTTTCTTTGTGGCTAATTCTCTTTTGGTATAGAACGCTTTGCAGTATCGACCGGAGGAGATGCATGACCGTCCGGGCAAGCGTTGTTGATCTCTTCCCAGCCAAGGGGCATCTTCCGTTCGCCCAGGGTTTTGACACGGCTTGGGGGTGTTGAGACTCGACGGTCTACAATGGGAGTATCGTTCACTCATTTCCCATCGACGGCAAGCTCATGACGGGGTTGGTCGTCTCATTCAAAGTTAGGGCAACCCCCATGGCCAAATACTGCATTTTTTGTGGAAAGCCACCAGTCGATAAGAATAAAGAGCACGTTATTCCAAGATGGTTGATTGAATTAACCGGTGATCCCAAAAGAATTGTGAGACTCGGACTTAAGAAGGAAACCGAAGGCGAACTGACCTTTAGAGAATATGCGTTTGACCAGTTCACATTCCCAGCCTGTGAGGATTGCAACACAAAGCACTCTGAACTTGAATCGGTTACTAAAAGCACCATGGTCCGAATTATTGAAGGAAAGGAAATTACTGGGACAGAATTTTCTGATCTTCTAGACTGGTTTGATAAAGTCAGAGTTGGGCTTTGGCTTGCTTATCATCAATTAGATAAAAATTTGTCGGGAATTACGCCGCAATTCCACATAGAAAAACGCATTGGACAATTCGATCGACTTTTGTTCGTCGAAAAAGATACCTCAACAAAGCAACGCCTAAATTTTGCTGGGGCTGACACATTCGCATTCGCCTATTTACCAACTGCATTTACATTAATGATTAATAATTATTACTTTACAAATATTTCATCATTATTTCTGTTTTCTAGACGTCTTGGCTTCCCGTATCCTGATGAATTATTCAAGGATGCAAATTCCCCACAACTCAAATGTAATATCATGCCCGCTCGCGAAAGAGTGATGCACCCAGTGCTTCCACGATTTACCAGAAGTGATGTTATCAAGTTTTATCAACCTATGTTCGGACAGAACCTCCACCCAGAGAAAATTCCTCACTATGACAATGAGTATGTCAAACAACATTGCTACAACCATGCATTAGGAATCGGCGCTATTTTTTCTGAATCGAATAGTGGAGAAATTGAAGTCATAAAATCTAATGATAAAATTACAATCAATCCAAAAACTCGACATTCTTTCGAAGAACAAACCTTGCTTTCCGTCATAGACACCTATGAATGGCAAAATTGGTTAATGAGCCAACCACCCAATTATGATCATCTAGAACCTGAACATAGGAGAACCATTCGAGGTCAGCATTCGGCTGCCAAGAAATTTAATGATTTCTTTATAAATCATCATAAAAAAATTCTGATAAAACATCGAACTATGAAGTAATTTTTCAACGCATAATGATCCTGTAATCCCGGTTGCCCTAACCCTCCACTCAACTCGAACCCCGCCTGCATTACCTTTCGCTCTCTCTCCGCTTCCCCCTTCCTCGGCTTCGCTAAGCGCCTCGGTGCAGGCGGGGCCACTTTGCTTCATCAGGTGCTCCCACGATGAATCCAAAATCCTCCAGAGCCTTGACCGGGCTATCGGCCATTATCCTTGGGGTCGCCGTCCTGGTCATGTCCCCAGTTGGTTCTTTCGCAGCCGCCGTCCTGGCTGCACTCTGTGCTGCGATCCCTTCACTATTCGGTGCAAATCGCACTCGCATCGCCGCCATTTGTTTATTGGTTCTTTCCATGACGTTAGCTGTTTGGCTTTTTCCACAGTTTCGGAAGGAACAGGCAGCCTATTCCAAACGAGCCAAGGAACACACCTCGGCTCCGAACCAACAGCTAAAGCAGCCTAACGAAAACACTAAATGATTGTCCTCGGCGCGCCTGACCCTCCGCTCAACTCGAACCCCGCTTGATCGCCCCCCGCTTTCTCGCAGCTTCCCGCTTCCCCGGATCTGCTCAACGTTTCGGTGCAGGTGGGACCGCTTCCCCGGAAAACGCCTGACGCGCTGCTCAACCCCGGGCCCTTTCGCGGCATCTTAGGTGCGGAGGTTCCCATGCTCCCCTGGCTGCTTTCCGTTCCCGTCCTTCTGTTCCAGGCCCCGGCGCCACTTCCTGTAGTGGAGGCCAAGGATCTTCCCAAGGCCCCGCGGGGGCCCATGGTGCCCCATGGCCCGGATGCCGGGGCGGAGGCCAGCATCACGGGGCAGGCGCGGCGCGGCGCCCGGTCGGGGCCGTCCATCCCGGCCCTGCAGCTTCCCGCTGGCAGCGTTCGCGTTACAGACAAGATCCCGGATATGAGCGGCTGGCGGGCCTACGCCATCGAGGTGCCCCCGGGCGGCAAGGTGAAGGTTCACGTGGTGGAGGGCCGGAAGGCCTGGTTCCGGGTGCTGGGCGTGAATGCCTGGGGGCGGGACGAGCCCGGATTGCTCCAGAACCGGATCCACACGGGCGAACCCCAGGCCACCTACGAGAACCGCAGCGCGGAAACGCGCACCATCTACTTCATCGTGGACACCCTGGACGTCAACATGATCGGCGAGCCCTACACCCTCGACGTCACCCGGAGCTGAAAGGATTCACCGCCAAGACGCCAAGGACGCCAAGAAGTGCTTTGGGACGTCGGAGCAGAAAGGCCACGCCATGTTTTTCCTTGGCGCTCTTGGCGTCTTGGCGGTGCTCATTTGCTTTTGAAGGCCAATCCAGCCCTACAGCGCCTTCGGGGGATCTCCGGGGAGGCGCTGGAGTTTGAGGGGCAGGGCGTCGTGGAAGGTTTTCTTGAGGGGGGCGGGGGCGTGGCTCCAGGCTTTCAGGGCGGCGGCGCGGGTGGGGTAGGCGCCGTAGCAGGCCTGCCACCAGCGGAAGCCGTCCGGGCGTACGTAGGGCAGCACGAGCACATCGGGCGCCTTGGGGCCCGCGGCCCTCGCCACCTGCTTGAGCCCGTCCGCGCGGCCGGACACCACCAGGCGCAACGTCCAGGAGCCTTCGGGCGCGACGGCCCGCAAGGCGGCACCGCGATGCAGGGCCTCCTGGAGATCCATGTGTTCCAGGGGCTTCACCGCCTCTTCCGGGTCGGCCAGATCCTTTTCCGTGAGCACCCGCCGCGGCGCCTCCACCTGGACCTCGATGCTGCGCGACGAGCCGCCCAGGACATTACTCACGCTGAGGGTGTAGACCGTGGTTTTGTCCGGCACCACGGCGATGCTGGACTGGCCGTCCAGCTCCAGGCCGCCGGGCTCCAGCCGCACCTTGGCGTCGCCCTGGCAGATCCACTTCAGGTCCACCTGCTCGCCGGGCTTCACCACGGTGCGGCTGGCCTCGAAGCTGCAGACACTGGCGATGGGGGCCTTGGCCGCCTTGGCGAGGGCCAGGGCCCGCTGGCCCAGCACGGCCACCTCCACGGTGCGGCTCTGGCCCCCGGCGGCATTGTTGGCGGTGATGGTGTAGCGCGTGTTCTCCAGGGGCGTTACCGTCACTTCGCTCTTGCCGTCTAGCTCGAGGCCGCCGGGCTCCAGGCGCACCTTGGCGCTGCCCGCGCATTCCCAGCGGAGCACCACGGGTTCGCCCGGCAGCACGGCCTTGGCGCTGGCGTCGAAGGCGCAGATGCGGGCCGCCTCGCCCAGGGGCAGGCCGGGCGTTACACGCACCTCCGCGTGGCCCAGCTCCGCGCCACCCGATGATGCGCCAGGCCCCGCATCGAAGAGGCGGTAGGTGGTCGTGTAGGCGGGCCGCAGCGTCACTTGGGACCGTCCTGGCAGGATCATGCCGCCGGGCTCCAGCCGCACCTGGGGCGCCTGGGGGCAGACCCAGCTGAGCAGCACCGATTCGCCGGGACGGACCTCCTTCGGCTCGGCGATGACGGCCACGACGCTGGAGGAGGCCGGAGCCTGGGCGTAGAGGGCCACCAGGGGCAGGAGCGGAAGCATCGTGCGAGTGTACCCGCTCAATTCCCCAGGTACGTGAACCAGAACCGGACGCCCAGGTAGGAACCGTCATAGCCATCGGGCAGGCGCTGGAGGGGGGCGGCGCGCAGCACGGCCATGCGGGCGCTTTCGTCCATGGCGGCGTTGCCGCTGGGGACCTCGATGCGCACGCGGTCGAGGCTGCCGTCGCGGGCGATGCGGAAGTAGACCTGCACGCGGCCCTGGGTGTTCGATACGCGGTTCCAGTTCGAGGTGATGCGGGTCTGGACCTGCTGCAGGTACCAGGTGAAGGGGAAGTTGCCGTCCACCCCGCCCACGAGTCCCACGCCGCCCTGGACGCCGCTGGTGGGGTTCAGGCCCGGGATGCCGCTGCCCGCGCCGAAAGCCGCGCCGTTGCCCGAGCCCACGGCGCCCGTGACAGGGTTCGCCGTGGCGGTCTTGCCCTTGGCGGCGGTGGTCCCCATGCCCTGGCTGGCGGCATCCTTGCTGTTGCCCTTGGCGGCGGCCTTGGTTGTTTTCGTGGCGAAGGGATCTGGAGCCGTGGCGGAGGGCGCCGTCTCGCGCACGGGAGCCACCTCCTCCACGCGCCGCAGGCGTTCGCCCTCCTTGCCCACCTCCGTGGCGTCGGAGCCACCAGAGGTGCCGCCCATGGCCGCGGGCAGGTTCACCCACGTCACCTTGGCCTCCTCGGGTAGGTCCGGGGGCCCGTTGTGGGGCCAGAAGAAGGCCACGCCGATGGTCAGGTGCAGAGCCAGGCTCAGGGCCAGGCCCGGCCCCCAGCGGAGCTCGCCCAGGTGGGCGCGGCTGCGGAGGTAGGCCTGGAGATCCTGGCTCATTTCGCTTCGGTCGGCGGAATGGGCGCGGCGATGGGCGCGGCGGCGGTGACAAAACCCACCTGGGTGAAGCCCGCTTCGCGGATGGCGTCCACCACCTGGATGACGCGGCCGTAGGGCACGTTGTGATCGGCCCGCACCAGCACGGGACGTTTGCCGCCGCTCCGGGCCTTGGCCTTCATCTGGTTGGCGAAGGTCGGCAGGGCCATGAAGGTCTTGTCGAACTCGAGGCGGCCGTCGAAGGTGATGGAGACCGTGAGGGCCTCGCTCTCCAGATTGCGCCCCGTGCGGCTCTCCGGCAGCTTCACGTCCACGCCCGTGGTCATCATGGGCGCCGCGATCATGAAGATGATCAGCAGCACCAGCATCACGTCGATGAGCGGCGTCATGTTGATGTCGGCCATGGCGCCGCGCCTGCTGCCTGGAGTGAATGACACGGGTACCTCGTAACGGAGGCATCCAGTTTAGCGCGGGGGGAGGCTGGAGACTGGAGGTACTGATCTCTGATGCGCCGCGTTGCGGCGCGCCTACTTCTTTTCCCCTTCCGGCTTCACGCCCTTTTCAGCCGGATCCTTCTTCTCTTTCTCGCCCTTCCCGAAGACGCGCTGCCAGAAGCCCTTTTTCTTTTCGACGGACTTCTCATCCTTCTTGGCCACCTGGAGTTTCAGCACGCCCGGCAGCGCGGCGCCGGGGTCCAGGCGGTGCACCAAGTCAAGGTAGCCCTGGAGGCGCAGGCGCAGGGTGTGGGTTCCCCGCTTCGGAACCTCCAAGGTTTCCAGGGGTGTGATCCCCTTGGATGCATCATCCAGGAGGATCTCCGCGCCCTTGGGTTCGGAATGCACCTTCACGGTGTAGAACAGGGGCTGTAGCACCAGGGGATCCGGTACTGGCTTGCCCTTTCCCACCTTGATGGCCACGGATTCGTGGCGCTCCAACTCGGCCTTCAGTGTGTGGTTGCCCACCGCGGGAATCTGGATCACCACCGGGCTCTTGCCTATCCGGGTGCCGTCCAGGCTCACCTGGGCCCCCGGAGGCTGCGTGCGGACCGTGACTCTCTGGCTCTGCATCTTGAGCACGATGGGATCCGGCAGGGGAGTCTCCTTGGCAATCACACCCGTCCATTCGTGGTAGCCCGTCAATTGAAGGCTGAGGTTGGGCGAACGGGCCTCCTCCACCGGCAGGATGAGGGGCGTGATGCCCATGTCCTTGCCGTCGAGGAACACCTCGGCTCCGGCGGGCTCGGTCCGGATCGTCACCTGGAAGAGCAGGGGCTTCAGGTCCAGACGGACGGTCCGGTCGCCGGGCCGCAGGTCGACAGTCAGGGCCTCATACCCCGTCTTCGATAACACCAGATGCGTCCCCTTGGAATTCACGGAAGCGTCCACGAGCGGTGTCAGGCCCAGGGGAACGCCTTCGAGGCTGACTTCCGCCCCTGCGGGGGTGGTCTCCACCGTCACGAGGCGCGCCACGGTCCGGCGCCAGACCAGCCAGGGCACGGCCACGATGGCGACGACCACGAGTGCGCCAATCACGGCCAGGAGCCTCGGTCTCCGCGCACGGCTGGGGGAAGCGGCGGGGATCACATCCGTGCCGGACGGGCCCGTTGGGGTGTCGTTAGGCGGGGCCAGGAAGGCCGAGATCCCGTGTCTGGGCGAGAGGACCTCGGTGCGGGCGCGGAGGCCGTCGAAATCCGCCGTGGCCTGTCCCGCCCCTTCCGGATCCAGGGGTGCGTCGAAATCCAGGTCCCCTTGGGCCATGCCTGAAAGCATGGGCGGTGTGAGGGATGCGTCCTCCTCGATGGACGCGAAGAGGCGGACTTTGACCTGGTCCGGCATCGGTGCCGCGTCGAGGAGCGCGCGGAGGAAATCCACCACCGACGGGTAGCGTTCAGCCGGATTTTTTTGCAGGGCCTTGAGGAAGACCTGGGCGAGCCGCGGATCCATGCCCTGGGGAATGGTCGGGGGATCGCTGACGATGCGGAGGAGGGTGGTTCCCACGCTGTCGCCCTGGAATGGCAACTCGCCGGAGAGCAATTCGAAGGCCGTGACGGCCAGGGCATAGCGATCCGACGCGGGCGTGGCGTCCTGGCCCATCAGGGTTTCAGGGGCCGTGTACGAGGGCGTGCCCACCATCGTGCCCACCGTGGTCAGCCGCGCATCCCCGCCACGGGCGATGCCGAAATCCGTGAGCTTCAAATGCCCACCCCGGCTCACCAGCATGTTCTCAGGCTTGATGTCCCGGTGGATGATGCCGCTGGCCTCCGCAGCCACCAGCGCCCGTCCCGCCTGGATCACCAGTTTGACGGAGGTCTCCGCATTGAGCTTCCTCGCCTTGATCAGCGCCGCCAGGCTGCTGCCATCCACATATTCCATGGCGAGGAAGGGACCCAGGTGCTCGTCCTGGCCCACATCGAAGACCGTGATGATGTTGGGGTGGTTCAGGCAGGCGGAGATCTCGGCCTCCCGCTGGAATCGCATCAACCCTTGGGCAGGGTCTGCGTCGCCTTCCCGGATGACCTTGATGGCCACCTTCCGCTTGAGGCGCGGGTCCTGGGCCAGGTAGACCGTACCCATGCCTCCCTGGCCCAGTGCCCGGATGACTTCATAGCGGCCTATGGTCCTAGGCTCCGTCTGCATGAATGTTCCTGCTTGCAGTTGGTGCCAGTTTACCACTGTCCTGTATTGGTTGGATTGGTGTTTTTTCGATGTAAAACCATTCCTGTTTGAAAAAATCAGAGTCGATTTTTAACGGCGAATGGTCTGGGACACACTCTAAAGGCTGATCGGGGCGACCACGTACCGTCCCTTCGGATCCCGGCTCACGGTGCCGGCGGGGATCTCCGGATCGTGCTCGAAGATGAGGACAGTGTCCGTGCCGGTCACTTCATCCAGGAGCTTCTGGCGCTCGTTCACGCAGGTGACGACGTCGAGGTCGTAGCCCATGCACCAGGCGGGCTGGATGTGGCGGGCCGTGGGGATGAGGTCGGCCAGATAGACGAGGCGCTTGCCGCCGCCCTCGACGACGACGTTCTGGAGGCCTTCGATGTGGCCCGGGGCGGGCCGCACGGAGATGCCGGGCAGGATCTGGGCCGTGCCCTCCACGGTGTCGAGGAGGCCCGCGGCTTCCAGGGGTTCCCAGTTCTGGGGCAGGTAGCTGGCCTTCACGCGCAGGTGGGGATGTTTGGCATCCGCGAGATCCTTCGCCTGCACCACGTAGCGGGCGTTGGGGAAACTGGGGGTGGGCTTGCCGTCGGCGCCGAGGCGCGTGCTGCCACCCGCGTGATCGAAGTGCATGTGGGTGAGGATGCAGAGGGTGATGTCCGCGGGCTTCACACCATGCTTCGCGAGGTTGGCGTCCAGCACGCCGCGGCCCTCGAATTTGAAGCGGGCCATGAAGTCGTCGCTCTCCTTGTCGCCATTCCCGTTGTCCACGAGGATGACGTGCTTCTTCCCGCCCGCCTCGCCGCGGATCAGCAGGCAGTTGGTGGCCATGAGGATCTGGTTCTCCTCATCGGCGGGGTAGATCTTGTTCCAGACGACCTTCGGCACCGTGCCGAACATGGCGCCGCCATCCAGGCGGAAGGTGCCGCCGCCGACGATCTGGACATCCCAGGGACCGAACTGCATGGACGCTCCTGTGCGGGCAATCAACGAAGGGAAAGGGAATGAAAAGATTTAACCGCAGATGACGCAGATTTCGCAGATGAAGTGCATGGGCTTGGCATCTGCGGCCATCTGCGTCATCTGCGGTTTCAAATAAAAATCTTCAGAATGCAAGGACCTTGCGGGCCGCGGCCAGCACCTTGTCGGTGTTGGGGAGGATGGCGCGCTCGAGGATGCGGTTGAAGCCCACGGGCGTGAACTCGGAGCCCACCCGCTCCACGGGCGCGTCCAGCCAGACGAAGCACTCGGAGGCGCAGATGGCCGCCAGTTCGCCGCCGAAGCCGCCGAAGACCTTGTCTTCGTGGGCGATGAGCACGCGGTGGGTCTTCTTGACGGACTTGATGATGGCATCCGTGTCCAGGGGGCTGAGGCTGCGGAGGTCGATCACTTCCGCGGACTTGCCTTCCTTCTCCAGCTTCGCCGCAGCTTCCAGGGCGAAGTGGACGGGTGTGCCGTAGGCGAGGATGGTGAGGTCCGTGCCGACCCGGCGGACGCGGGCCTTGCCGAAGGGCACGGCGAAGTCCGGTGGCACCACTGCGTGGGCCATCTTCGCGTTGTAGAGGAACTTCGGTTCGAGGTAGAGGGTGGTCCCCCGGCTGCGCATGGCCGTGCGCAACAAGCCCGCGGCGTCGTCCGCGAAGGCGGGCACCACCACGCGGATGCCGGGCAGGGTGGTGAGCCAGCCTTCGACATTCTGCGAATGGTAGAGGCCGCCGCCGATGTAGCCGCCGGAGGCCAGGCGGATGGTGATGTTGGGCGCGAACTGGCCGTTGCTGCGCCAGTAGTCGTGGCTGCATTCGACGATCTGCTCGGCGGCGGGCCAGATGTAGTCGGCGAACTCGGCGCCTTCCACCACCACGCGGATCTTGTCGTCCAGGCGGGAGAAGCCGTTGGCGGTGCCGACGATGAAATCCTCGGCGATGGGGGCGTTGAAGACGCGCTGCTCGCCGAACTCCTGCTGCAGGCCCTTCGACACGTTGAAGATCCCGCCCTTCTCCTTGTTGGCCATGTCCTGGCCCCAGATGAAGGTGTCGGGGTTGAGGCGGAATTCCTCTTTCAAGGTCTGGTTCAGGGCCGTGATCACGCTGACGGTGCTGCCCTCGGCGTGGTGGGTGCCGTCCGGGAACTGCTCGGACACCCAGCCTTCTGGAATGACGAAGTCGTGGATGGTGGCGGGATCGGGGTTGGGGGCGGCCATGGCCTTGTCGTGGGCCGCCAGGTAGCGGGCCTGGTTGTCCGTTTCGATGGCTTTGAGCTCGTCCTCGCTGAGGCCATGCTCCAGGCAGTAGGCGCGGAACTTGGGCAGGGGGTCCTTGGCTTTCGCCTCGGCCCGTTCCGCGTCATCGCGGTAGAGCTCGTGGCGGTCGGAGTTGGAATGGCTGCCGAGGCGCACGCACATGGCGTAGACCATGGCCGGGCCCTTGCCGGTGCGGACGTAGGCCAGGGCCTCCTCCATGGCGCGCATGGAATCCGGGAAATCGAGCCCGTCGCACTTGATGATCTTCAAGTTTCTGAAGCCGCTGTAGTTGTCGCAGATCTGCTCGTTGGCGCTCTGGTCGCGCTTGGGCACGGAGATGCCGTAGCCGTTGTCCTGGACGATGAAGACCACGGGCAGTTTCTCGCGGTCCGCGCCATTGATGCTCTCGGAACAGTAGCCCTCGGACAGCGAGGATTCGCCCTGGCTGCTGAACACGATGCTGTCGCGGCCGTAGTATTTCACCGCGCGGGCCAAGCCCACGGCGTGCTGGGTGTGGTTGCCCGTGAGGCTGGACACGTTCTGGATGCCGATGGCTGGCTTGGCGAAGTGGTTGCTCATGTGGCGGCCGCCGCCCGCCACGTCCGTGGCCTTGGAAATGCCGTTGAGGATGATTTCCTCGGGCGTGAGGCCCGCGGCGAGGCAGGTCATCAGGTCGCGGTAGTAGGGGAACAGGAAGTCGCGGCCCGGGCGGAAGGCCAGGCCCGCGGCCAGCTGTATGCCATCGTGGCCCGCACAAGGCGCGTGGTACGACCAGCCGATGGCCTGCTTGAGGTAGTTCGGCGCCTTGTCATCGAGCAGGCGGCCGAGGTGCATCAATTCATACCAGTGGCAGAGATCCTCGCGGCTGAATTCGGTGCTGCCGCCCAGCGCGTTGATGGCCTCTTTCACCAGGGTCGGAGTATCCAACATCCACCTCCACGAGGCCGGGTTCCACCGGCTGTACCAGAGTCCTTCATCTTCCCACGGTGCCGCAGGCCGGGCCAGCGACGGGGATGTCGAGCCACCCCTGGCGCACTTACCAGCTCACCACGCGGAGACTGGGACTGATTTCCTCCTGGAGCAGCCCCTCGATGTAGCGCAGGGTGCCGCTGGTGGAGGAGGGGCAGGAGCCGCAGGCGCCGTGGTAGCTGATCTGGAGGGTCTGACCGTCGAAGGAGATGACCTCCAGGCCGCCGCCATCTCCGGCCAGGCCTGGGCGGATGCGGGAGTCCAGCAGCTGGTTGATGCGGTCCAGGGTGACGTCGGCATCGCCGCCGGGCGTCAGTCCCGCCGCGTCGCCCGTGTCGTTCTCGGGCAGCTTCAGGTCCTCGATGGATTCGCAGATGGGGTCGATGAGGTCGCTCCAGTCGGCCGCCGGTTCCTTGTTCACTGTCACAAAGCGGTCCATGTAGAACACGGACGTCACCTTGCCCAGGGCGAAGAGCGCCGATCCCAGCGGATCCCCCACTGCCGCGCCGAAATCCTTGAACGACCGGGAGCCGGCCTTGAGGATGGCGGGATGCACCAGGAACTTGAGGGCGTCCGGATTGGGGGTGGGCTCGATGTTGATGACCTTGGGCATGGATGGCTCCCAATAAAGTTTACCAAATCCGTCAGGAATTTCGAGAGACATACTGGAATCGGAGATCCCATGACTCGGACGCCTCGACCCAAGGCCCTTTTGAGCTGGTCCAGCGGCAAGGACGCCGCCTGGGCCCTGCATGTGCTCCGGCAGGCGGGGGAGGTAGAGGTCGTGGGGTTGCTCACCACCACGAACGCCGCCTTCGATCGGGTGGCCATGCACGGGGTTCGCGCGTCCCTGCTGGAGTCCCAGGCGGAAGCCGCGGGCCTGCCCCTCTGGAAGGTGCCGCTGCCCTGGCCCTGCCCCAACGAGGCCTATGAGGCCCTGATGGCTCAGGCCTGCGCCCGGGCCGTGGCGGAGGGCATCGAGGTCATGGCCTTCGGGGACCTGTTCCTGGAGGACGTGCGGGATTACCGCATCCAGAAATTGGCAGGGACCGGCCTTAGGCCCTTGTTCCCCATCTGGAACCCCGATACCGCTGGGCTTTCGCGCGACATGATGGCGGCGGGCCTGAAGGCCACCTTGACCTGCGTGGATCCCCAGGCCCTGGATGCATCCTTCGCCGGCCGGGACTTCGATGCCCAGCTGCTGGCGGACCTGCCGGCCTCCGTGGATCCCTGCGGGGAGCGGGGCGAATTCCACAGCTTCGCCTGGGATGGCCCCATGTTCCGCCGTCCCGTGCCCGTACGCCGGGGCGAGGTGGTGGAACGGGACGGCTTCGTCTTCGCGGACCTGGTGCCCGCATGACGCCGCAGGCCACGGGCGCCAGCCTGATGGACCCTGGCAAGCCCCTCATCCTGGTGACGGGGGCCACGGGCTACATCGGAGGGCGCCTGGTGCCGCGCCTGCTCGCCATGGGCCACCACGTGCGTTGCATGGCGCGCAATCCCGACCGGCTGGCCGGCCGCCCCTGGCCCGGGGTGGAGGCGGTGAGGGGTGACGTGGGGGATCCGGCCTCGCTGGAGGCGGCCCTGAAGGGTGTATCCCAGGCCTACTACCTGGTCCACGCCATGGGTGAGGACCGGCCGGATTTCCGAGGCAGGGATCTGGGCCATGCCCTCATCTTCGCCGCGGCCTGCGCCAAGGCGGGTGTGCAGCGGATCATCTACCTGGGCGGGCTGGGGGACCCCACGCTCCACCGCAGCGAGCATCTGGCCAGCCGTCAGGAAGTGGGGGCCGCCCTGGGGTCCACGGGCGTGCCGGTGCTGGAGTTCCGGGCGGCCGTCATCGTCGGCAGTGGCAGCGCCAGCTTCGAGATGCTCCGCCACCTGACCGAGCGCCTGCCCATCATGATCACCCCGCGCTGGGTGAACACCCGCTGCCAGCCCATCGGCGTGCGCAACGTGCTGGGCTACCTCACCGAGGCCCTGGAGCATCCCGAGGTCTCGGGCATCTTCGAGATCGGGGGCCGGGACATCCTCGACTACCGGCGGATGATGCTGGGCTACGCCGAGGCCCGGGGCCTGCGCCGCATCATCGTGCCCATGAATGTCCCCCTCCCGATCCTTTCGGTGCTCTGGGTGGACCTCGTCACGCCCATTCCCCTGGAGCTTGCCAAGCCTCTGATCGAGGGGATGACCACGGAGGTGGTGGTCCAGGATCCCCGGGCCCTGGAAGTCTTCCGGGTGCGTCCCATGGCCTACAAAGAGGCCCTGGCCCTGGCCCTGGAGCGCCTGGACGAGGATGCCGTGGAAACCACCTGGGCCACGAGCCTCTCCCGCGAGCAGGAGGAGCAGGTCCTCGGTTCCCATGAGGGCATGTTCCTGGAGCGCCACCACCGGCACATCAAGGCTCCGCCGAGCGTGGTGTTCGACACTTTCTGCGCCCTGGGCGGGGAGAACGGCTGGCCCGCGGGCAACTGGCTGTGGCAGATCCGGGGCATCCTGGACCGCCTCCTCGGGGGCATGGGCATGCGCCGCGGGCGGCGCCATCCCCGGCAGCTCCGCGTGGGCGATCCTGTGGACTTCTGGCGCGTGGAGGCCCTGGAGGACGACCGCCTCCTCCGGCTCCGGTCCGAAATGAAACTCGACGGCCACGCCTGGCTCCAGTTCACCGTTCGGCCGGAAGGCGGGGGCTCGCGCCTGGAACAGATGGCCTTCTTCGATCCCCATGGCGTCCTGGGCCTGATCTACTGGTACGCGATGCTCCCGTTCCACCTGTTCGTCTTCCCCGGCATGATCCGCGCGCTGAAGAAACGGGCCGAGGCGGCGGGAGATTTCTACCAGCCTCCCAAGAGCTAAAGCGCTGGTTACGGAAGGCACGGAAGGACAGGGAGGACACGGAAGGATTCGTTGTTCATCAGGTGGGGACGCCCAGGCCCTTTTTCCGTGGATTCCGGCTTTCTTCCGTGTCTTCCGTGACCAGCAAGGCTTTTGGATGGTTGGGGGAATCCATAAGACAATCGAACCAGGATGGTGATCATGTACGACGCGCAACGAGATGCCTGCCTGGCCGCGGCCCAGGCCGGGGGGAAGGTGCTCCTCGGGTATTTCCGCAAGCTGGATCCGGCCACCATCACCGAGAAGACCAAGAACGACTTCGTGAGCGACGCCGATCGTGCCGCAGAGGCCGCCATCCACACCGAGCTGGACTTCTGCTTTCCCCAGTACGGCTTCGTGGGCGAGGAGGGTGGCGCCTCTGGCGATGCCGAGCGTCGCTGGATTGTCGATCCCCTGGACGGCACGTTGAACTTCGTCCAGGGCTTCCCCCACTGGTGCGTGTCCGTGGCCCTGTGGGACGCCGACGGCCCCGTGGTGGGTTGCGTGCTGGATCCTTTGCGCGATGACTGTTTCCTGGCCGTCCGCGGCATGGGTGCCACCTGGAATGGCCAGCCCATGCATGTGTCGCAGCAGGCGGGCCTGGACGGCGCCTTCCTCGCCACGGGCTTCGCGTTCCAACTGGGCGACCGCTGGCCGAAGTTCAACGCCGCACTCAGCCGCGTGTTCCCAAGGGCCAAGGGCATCCGCCGCGCCGGCAGCGCCGCCCTGGACCTGGCCCACGTGGCCTGCGGCATCTTCGACGGCTACTTCGAGCTGGGCCTCAAGCCCTGGGACATCGCCGCCGGCGCCCTGCTGGTACAGGAGGCGGGCGGCGTCATCACGGACTGGGAAGGCGGGCAGGGGTGGTTCGAGAGCGGGAACCTGGTGACGGGGACGCAGGACGTGCAGCCCGAGTTACTAGCGGAACTGGGCGAATGATTTTGAATTAACCGCAGATGACGCAGATTGCGCAGATAAGACCAAATTCTGGCTGTTCATCTGCGCCTATCTGCGACATCTGCGGTTGATATTCCTTTCCTTCCTTCCTTACGCCTCGCCCTTGGCTTGGCGGCTGTAGACGACGACGTAGAGGCACAGGGCGACCAGGGCCGCGACTCCGAGCCATTCGCCCAGGGCGCCCTCAGCCTGGTGGGCGGTGAGGATGGGGAAGCCTTCAGTCCATTTCAGTTTCACGAAGCTGGCCACCACGCCCATGATGGCGCCGCCGGCCATGAGGCCGCTGGCGATGAGAACACCGCGGTTCTCGCGGGCCTTGGCGTCGGCTTCGCTGGTGCCGGCCTTGGGCCGGTTCACCCAGTGGGCCAGCAGGCCGCCCAGGAAGAGCGGTGTGTTCAGCTCAATGGGCAGGTACATGCCCAGCGCAAAGCCCAGGGCAGGCAGCTCCACCATGCGCAGCACGATGGACAGCATCACGCCGAGGCCGAAGGCGTACCAACGCAGGGGCATGGACACGGTGCCGAAGATGCCTTCGAGGATGGCCTTCATGGCGCTGGCCTGGGGCGCGGGGATGGAACTGCCCAGGGCCATGGTGCCATCCAGGTTCACCTGCTTGGCCATGAGCCACATGGCGATGCCGGTGAAAATCGCGGCCACGAGGGTGCCCACGAACTTCCAGCCGATCTGCCGCGCGGGAGTTGAGCCGATCCAGTGGCCGATCTTGAGATCGGTGCTGAAGGCGCCGGAGGCCGCCAGGGCCGTGCACACGATGCCGCCCACCATCATGGTGAGGAACATCCCGTAACCGCCGGTGAAGTTCAGCTTGAGCATCAGCACGCCGGTGATGACGAGGGTCAGCATGGTCATGCCGCTGATGGGATTGGTGCCGATGGTGGCGATGGCGCGGGCCGCCACGGGCGCGAAGAAGAACGAGATGATCATGACGACGAGGGTGGCCACGAGAGCGGGCACCAGGGCGTGCTGGATGCCCACGCCGAAGCTGAGGAAGGCCAGGGTGCCCACGGTGCAAGTGACCAGGCCCACGGCGATCATGGAACCTGGCAGGCTTCGCTCTGTGCGGACGGCCTTGGGGGATTCGGCCGCGGCATCCCGGTTCATCAGGGCCTTCATGTTGCTGATGATGCTGCGGATCATGTTCGGCATCGAGGCGGCCACGCCCATGATGCCGGCACCCGCGATGGCGCCCACGCCCACGATGCGGATGTAGGAGAAGAAGACCTGTTCCGGAGTCATGTCGGCGATGAGCTTGGTGCCGGGGGCCACGATCAGGGGCACGTACTGGCCGATGGCGTGGAAGAGGGGCACCAGCACGAACATGCTGAAGAACGATCCGGCGGCGATCACAGCGGAATACTTCAGGCCGATGATGTAGCCGATGCCCAGCGTGGCGGCGCTGTTCAGGAAGTTGAAGGACATGAACTTGTCCCGAAGCGCCCGGCCCACCCAGACATGCTCCAGGCGCAGGTACTCGCCCATGCCGCGGAAGATCGAGGTGATACCGTCATAGAGGGCGCCGATGCCCGCGGCCACGGCCAGTTCCTTGGCCTGGTTGCCGGCCTTCTCGCCCGTCACGAGGATTTCAGCGGTGGCGGTGGCTTCGGGCCAGGGGAAGATGCCGTGGTTCTCCACCATGAAGTGGTGGCGCAGGGGCACCAGGAACAGGATGCCGATGCAGCCGCCCAGGAAGCTCACCAGCACCACCTGCCAGAGCGTGGGCGTGGGCACGCCGCTGCCGGGCGTCTGGGCCAGGATGTAGAGGGCGGGGATGGTGAAGGCCGCGCCGCTCACCACGTGGCTGCTGTTGGCGCCGATAGATTGGACGATGACGTTTTCGAGGATCGTGTTCTTGCGCGGGAAGAAGCGGCTGAGCCCCACGGCCAGGATGGCGATGGGAATGGCGGCCTCGATGCCCTGGCCCAGCTTCAGGGCCAGGTAGGCGGCGGCCATGCTGAAGATGGCGCAGAAGATGAGGCCCATGGTGATGGCCCGAGGCGTGGTTTCCGGCACGCCGTCCTGGGGCACGAGGGGAATATAGGCTTCGCCGGGATTCAGCGGCCGCCGCGCATTGGCGGGCAGACCCTTGATCTCCTGGGGTTCAGATCCGTGGGACATGGATGACTCCTGGCGGGCTAGGCGGGATAGGCTTCGAGGACGGACTGGACCACGCGGCGTGACAGGCCGTGGTAGCCGGGGCTGGCGGCAGCGAAGATCTCGCGGGCCAGGGCCTGCGTGCGGGCAGAACCGCCCAGGGCGCCGTAGAGGGGGCGCAGGTACTTCATGCGGCCCACCCGCATCAGCACCTCGCGGAGGCGGGGGAAGGCGGGTTCATAGTCGGCGGCGGCAGCCAGCGTGAGCCACTCCACCAAGATCTCGTAGTTGCCTCGGCCCATGAGCTGGAGGTGCCCATCCAGCCAGGCGCAATCGGCCGCTGAGAGTTGGCGCGGTAGCTTCTGGAGGTAGACCTGCAGCTCCGCGGGCGTCCAGATGGCGATCTGCTGGGGCGTGGGGCGGCCCCCGGTGGTCCAGCTTTCCGCCAGGGCCGTGAGGCCGTCCAACTGGGCGCTGTGGAACGTGGGGGCGGTGGCCGGGATTCCGGGTTCGTCCAGGTAGGCCTTGGCGTTCACCGCCTTCAGCGCACCCGGCAGCTTCTCGTCCACGAAGGCACAGAACTGCTCGGTGGTGATGGAGGTGAAGCGGAACGCGTCCATGTACTCGCGGAGGAAGCGCTGGAAGCGGGCCTCGCCCACCTCACGCTCCAGGGCCGCCACCAGCCGGGCGCCCTTCTCGTAGGGGATGCTGGAGAAGGCGTCGTCGGGATCGATGCCCTCCAGGTGCATGCGCAGGATGGTGAGGTGGGGTTCGCCTTTGAACCGCTCCAGGCTGTCCTCCAGGGCCTTCTGCCCCATGGCCCAGCCCAGGGCCGCGGCATCGTCGCCGTGGAGGGTGCGCAGGATCTTGCGCTCGGCCCAGACGGTGAAGCCCTCGTTCAGCCAGAAGTGCTCCATGCTGGCATTGGTGACGAGGTTGCCGGTCCAGCTGTGGGCCAGCTCGTGGGCCACCACGTCAACCAGGCTGCGGTCACCCGCCAGCAGTGTGGGCGTGAGGAAGGTCATGCGCGGGTTCTCCATCCCGCCGTAGGGGAAGGAGGGTGGCAGCACCAGCATGTCGTAGCGGTCCCAGGGGTAGGGCCCGAAGAGCCCCTCGGCCTTGAGGATCATGTTCTCCACGTCCACGAATTCCCAGGCGGCGGCTTCCACCGTCTCGGGTTCAGCCCACACCCGGGCGCGGGGGCTGAGGTCCCGGGATTCCAGGCGGCCCACGGCCAGGGCCAGCAGGTACGGGGGGATGGGCTGGGGCATGGTGAAGCGGTAGGTGTGGCGGCCATCGCCGGTGGCCTCGTCTCCGGTGGGGCCCGCGGACATCACGGCTGTGAGGCCTTCGGGGACGGTCACCTCCGCCTGGTAGGCGATGCGGGCGATGGGCGTGTCTTGGCAGGGCACCATGGTGCGGGCGTGGATCTGCTGGCACTGGCTGAAGAGGTAGGGCGCGACCTTGCCCTCGGTCTGCTCGGGATCCAGCCACTGGAGGGCCATGGCGTCCGCGCCGGTCCGATAGGTGATGGCCACTTCCTGCGTGCCCGCAGGCACCTCCAGGCGCAGGCGCTGGCCCAGGATGGCATCCGCTTCCCCGAGCTCCCAGGGGATGGGCCCATGGCCCGGCACCTGGATGGTGCGGATCTCCAGGCCCTTGGTGTCCAGGTCCAGGGTTCCGGACACGGCGCTGCCGAATTCCAGCACCACCTCCCCATCGATGCGCTTGGCGGCGAAGTCCACCCCCAGCTTCAACCGGAGGCCCCGGGCCTTGGGTTGGGCGGCATCGTAGTAGGAATGCGGATCTGGGCGGTGCATGAAAACCTCGGGGAACCCGCCATCATCCCATAGGGGGCGAAACGGCATGCATCACAAGTAAGAAGGCCCCGCACCGCGGGGCCTCCTATCTGAAAACCGAAGGTTTTCAGCCCAGGACTACTCTTCGTCGGGAGCCAACCCCTCAACCTTCTTCACCTTGATCACATCGCCGTGATCCTTGACGATGCAGCGCAGCCAATCTTCGGGGGCCTTGGGGTGCGTCACTTCGCCCTTCTCGTTGCGCACGTTGCCGTCGAGGTACTTCCAGATGAGGAACTCGCCCAGCTTTTTCCAGCGGCCCATGAGCTCCTCGGACTGGCTGGCGGCTCGCTGGGTGAGGAAGGCCTGGGCCAGGGCGGGATTCTGCTTATAGAGCTCCAGGGCCTTGCGGTCCACCTCGGCCTGGTCGGTGAGGTAGCGGCCTTCGAACTCGCGCTGCACCTTCTGGACATCGACGATCATGTCGCTCCAGCGGGTGTAGGTGTAGTTGCTGACGAAGTTGAAGGTCCAGAAGGCGCTGTCCCAGCTGAAGGCATCGAAGTTGCCCGTGCCGATGGCGAAGGCTTTTGGCGGAGCCGAGATGCCGCAGGAGATGGGCTGGTAGACCGTGGTGTAGGTGTCGTCCATACCGAACCAGAGGATGCCGCCCACGGGGCCGGGCATCCAGCCGCGGGCCTGGCTCACGAAGGAGAAGCCGGTCTGCTGGGTGCTGATGGCGCGCTCATGGACGTAGTCCTGGCCGTCGATCTTGAAGCCCATGGGCCGCCAGCGGTAGGGCAGCTTGTAGGGGCCGGCTCCCACATCCTTGGTCATGTCGAACTCGGTGCCCTCGAAGTGGTCGCGCATGAGCTGCATGACGTCGCGCACGTCCAGCTTCTGATCGGGCTTGATGAAGAGCGGCATGGGCTTGGCGCCCTTCACGGCCTTCACGTAGTCGATGGAGAGGTTCTGGCTGGGCGCGGCGCGGCGGAACAGGCTCCACACGCGGGCCTCGCAGGCCCGCAAGGCCCCGAAGCTGAGGGGTGCGTAGGTATCGGCGAAGCTGAAGTCCTTGTCCGCGCCTTTGAAGTAGCCCTTCTCCCGGGCGAAGGGGATGACGTCTTTGCTGTAGAGGGCGGTGCTGGGATCGTTCAGGGGGAATTGGCGGATGCGGGCCTGGTTGGCGTGGGCGCTGATGGTGCCGTCCGGCAGCTTGTAGGCCACCCACAGGGCGCCCTTCTGGCCCTTGCCCTTGCCGATCATCTCGAGGATCCAGACCTCGCTGGGATCGGCGATGGAGAAGCTCTCTCCTTCAGAGGCGTAGCCGTACTGCTCGGCCAAGCTGGTCATCACCTGGATGGCCTCGCGGGCGGTCTTCGCTCGCTCAAGGCCGATGTAGATGAGACTGCCGTAGTCGATGATGCCGCTGGGGACCTGCAGCTCCTTGCGTCCGCCAAACGTTGTCTCGGCGATCGTCACCTGATGCTCGTTCATGTTGCCGACGCGGGTGTACGTCACGGGGGCTTCGGGGATGCTGCCCAGCACCTTGCCCGTGTCGAAGGTGAAGCCGCTGTCCCACTCCCGGATCACGCGCATCTCGGCGGGGCCGTGCTTCCCGCCGGGCTTGAAGTAGAGCTCGCCGTAGAGGGTGTGGCTGTCAGCGGCGTAGGTGATCATGGTCGAGCCGTCCTTGCTCGCGCCCTTGGTGACGAGCAGGTTGGTGCAGGCCTCCAGGGCCGCGCCGGCAGCGAGAAGGGTGGCGAGGAGGACGATGGGACGAAGACGCATGGACATCCTTGGGATGAGGGGGGTCAGAAGCGGAGACTGGTGCCAAGTGAAACGAAAGCGCGGGTGGGGCCGTAGTCAACACGGCGATCCCAGAAGGACGACATGTCGCCGTGGACGTAGCGGAGTTCCAGGGTGGCATGGGGATTGAACCGCCACCCGGCGCCCGCGGAGAAGGTCAGACTCCATTCCGTGTCAGTGTCGGTCCCCGTGCCCGGTCCGGCGCCCCGCCGGGTCTCGTTCCAGAGGGTGCCGCCGACGCCGAGAATGCCGAACAGCCCGCTCCGGCTGTGGTCCTCCAGGTGGGGCATCCATTCGTAGGCGACGGTGTAGGCCTCCATGCGGCTGCGCACCATGTTCGGCACGGTGACCCAGGTGCTGCCGTTCCAGGCGGCGGTCGTGCCCAACTGGACCGATCCCGAGTCCGCCCGGAGGTAGTCGACCCGGAGCCGGCTGAGGAAACGGCTCTCCCGGTTGAAGTGGACCTGGATGCCGGCCTGGAATCCCGGATCGAAGTAATCGCCCCACTCGCTGGTGGGCTTGATCATGGCGAGTCCGATGCCGAAGCGGTTGCCTTCGGGATTCTCCTGAGCTGGGAGGACCAGGGCTGCCGTGAGAAGGAGAGGAAGGGTTGGGAATCGCATGGGGGAAGGCTACCAGATGGCCGGGCGATCCTTCTCGAGCCGCTTCATGGGGTCACCGTCCTGGCAGCCGAAAGCCTCGTAGAACTCGGGCAGGTTGGAGAGCGGGCCATTCACGCGGAACTTCGCGGGGCTGTGGGGATCGGTGACGGCGCGGAGTCGGGTGGCCTCCTCGCGGGTGAGGGTGCGCCAGGTTTCGGCGTAGCCCAGGAAGAATCGCTGCTCGGGGGTGAAACCTTCGATCTTCCCGACGGGCACCTTGCCCTTCTGGCTCAGCTTCCAGGCGCTCCACGCGATCTTGAGACCGCCCAGATCGGCGATGTTCTCGCCGAGGGTGAGCCTTCCGTTCAGGTGGAGGCCCGGCAGGGGCTCGAAGGCGTCGAATTGCTTCACCACCAGGTCGGCGCGCACGTTGTAGGCCTTCTCGTCTTCGGCCGTCCACCAGCTCTTGAGATTGCCATCGGCGTCGTACTGGCGGCCCTCGTCGTCGAAGCCGTGGGTCATCTCGTGGCCGATGGTGGCGCCGATGTTCCCGTAGTTCACGGCGTCATCCGCACTGGCGTCGAAATAGGGCGGCTGGAGGATGCCCGCCGGGAACACGATCTCGTTCATGGTGGGGCTGTAGTAGGCGTTGTTGGTCTGGGGCGTCATCTCCCATTCGTTCCGGTCGATGGGTTTCCCGAGCTTCGCCAGGCGCCGCTGGAACTCGAAGCGGCGGGTCTCCAGGAGGTTCAGGACGTAGGGCTGGCGCTTGATCCCGAGTTTCGCGTAGTCGCGCCAGACATCGGGGTAGCCGATCTTCACGCGCATGGCGGCCAGCTTCTGCCGGGCCTTGACCTTGGTGGGCGTGGTCATCCAGGCGAGGCCGTCGATGCGGGCCCCCAGGGCCGTGCGGAGGTTCTCCACCATCTCCAGAACCTTGGCCTTGCTGGCGGCCGGGAAGGCGCGCTGGACGTAGAGCTTGCCGAGCGCCTCGCCCAGGCCGCGGTCGGCGGTGAACATCACGCGCTTCCAGCGGGGATGCTGGGCGGTGGTGCCCTGGAGCCTCGTGCCGTAGAAGGCGAAGGCCTCCTGCTCGAAGGCTGTGGGTAGGGCGGGAGCGGCGTTGCGGAGGACCGTCCAGCGCAGGTAGACGCGCCACTGGTCGGCTGGGATGTCCCGCATCATGTGGCCCAATTCAGCCAGGAAGGCGGGCTGGCGCACGACGAACCGGTCCGGGGCCGGTGCGCCGAGCGCCTTCAAATAAAGATCCATGGGAAAGCCCGGCGCCGCGGTCTTGAGCTGGGCCGGGGTCATGGCGTGGTAGATGGCGTTGGGATCCCGCTGCTCCACGCGGGTCATGCTGGCCTTGGCGAGACGCGTTTCCAGGGCCAGGATGCGGTCGGCGTCCCTGGGGTCGGAACCGGCCAAGGTGAGCATCTTCGCCAAGTGGGCTCGGTAGGCGGCGAGGAGCTCCTTGGACTTGGGGTCGTCCTTCAGGTAGTAGTCCCGGTCGGGCAGGCCGAGGCCGCCCTGGGCCAGCACCATGGAGTAGCGGCTGCTTTCCTTGTCGTCCTGCTCGACGCCGAAATGGAAGCCCGCGAAGGCGCCCATCCGGTGCAGGTCCGCCAGCACGGCCGCCAGGGAGGCCGCATCCGTCACCCGGTCGATGCGCGCGAACAGCGGGGCCAGGGGCTTGAGCCCCGCAGCCTCGATGCCCGCCTCGTCCATGCCGCTGGCGTAGAAGTCGCCGACCTTCTGGGCCTCGGAACCCGGAGCGGCCTTGGCGGCCGCCGCGGATGCCATGATCTCCCGCAGGATCTGGTGGGTCCGGGTGTCGATCTCCTGGTCCACCCCGTACCGCTCGTATTCTGCGGGAATGGTGGTGCGCTTGGCCCAGCCGCCCACGGCGTAATGGAAGAAGTCCTGGCAGGGCTTCACGGTGGGATCGATGTTCGCCGGGTTGAAGCCCTTGTAGGGCACCTGGGCGGAGAGCGGCGCCATCAGCGCAAAAGCGAGCAGTGCGGATCGGGTTTTCAAGGTCATGTCCTTTTTCTATCTCCGGAAGGCGCAGCCTTCCGGAGCATGTATCACCAGATGGCCGGCCGCACCTTGATGTCCCGCTTCATGGCCTGGCCATCCACGCAACCGAACGCCTCGTAGAACTCCGGCAGGTTGGACAGGGGACCGATGACGCGCTCCCGGCCGGGGCTGTGGGGATCGGTCTTGAGACGCACGGACAGGGCCGCCTCGCGGATGTGGTTGCGCCACACGGCCGCGGCGCCCAGGAAGAAGCGCTGAGGCCCCGTGAAGCCGTCGATGGGGGCCGGGGCGGGCTTGCCCTTCAAGCTGTTCTGGTAGGCGGCGAAGGCGATCTTGAGCCCGCCGATGTCGGCGATGTTCTCGCCCAGAGTGAGCTTGCCGTTCACGTGTTCGCCCTTGATGGGTTCGTAGGCGTCGTACTGCTTCACCACGAGGTCCGTGCGGGCCTGGTAGGCCTTCTTGTCCGTCTCGGTCCACCAGTTCTTCAGGTTGCCCTCGGCGTCGAACTGGCTGCCGCTGTCGTCGAAGCCGTGGGTCATCTCGTGGCCGATGACGTAGCCCAGGGCGCCGTAGTTCACTGCGTCATCGGCCTTGGCGTCGAAGAAGGGCGGCTGGAGGATGCCCGCCGGGAACACGATCTCATTCATGGTGGGGCTGTAATAGGCATTCACGGTGGGCGGCGTCATGCCCCATTCCGTGCGGTCGATGGGCTTGCCCAACTTCGCCAGGTTCTCTTGGACGCGGAAGGCGGCGGCGCGGCGGACGTTGCCGAAGTAGTCATCCCGCTTCACGTCGAAGGCGTAGGTCTTCCACTTGTCGGGGTAGCCGATCTTCACGCCGAAGGCGTTGAGCTTCGTGAGGGCCTGCTGCTTGGTTTCGGCGCCCATCCAGTCCAGGTTCGTGATGCGCTCCCGCAGGGCCCCGCGGAGATTCTCCACCAGCTCGAGGACCTTCTTCTTGGCTTCGGGTGGGAAGGCCACCTTCACGTAGAGCTGGCCCAGGGCCTCGCCCAAGGTTCCGTCCGTCATGGCTTCGATGCGCTTGGCGCGGGGCTCGCGCTCGGGCGTGCCGTTCAACACCTTGCCGTGGAAGGCGAAGGCTTCTTCGCCGAAGGCCTTGGGCAACAGGTTGGCACTGGCGCTGAGGGCGTGCCAGCGCAGGTAGGTGCGCCACTGGGGGGCGGGCACTTCGGAGGCCACCTTGCCGAAGGCCTGGAAAAAGGAGGGCTGGCTGAGGTTCAGATCCGCCAGCTTGACGCCGCGGGCTGCGAAGTAGCCCTTCCAGTCGAAGCCGGGAGCCTCGGTCATGAGCTTGTCCAGGGCGATCTTGTTGTAGGTCTTCTGGGGGTTCCGCAGTTCCACGCGGGTCCACTGGGCCTGGGCCAGGCGGGTCTCCAGATCCAGCACCACCTTGGCTCGGACCCGGGCGAGGTCGGGGGCATCGCCCGCCAGCTCCAGCATCTTGGCGACGTGGATCTCGTAATTGGCGCGGATGTCGCGGCTGCGGGCATCGTCCTTCAGGTAGTAGTCGCGATCCGGTAGGCCCGTGCCGCCCTGGTTCAGGTAGCCCAGGTACCGGGTGGAGGCCTTGGCGTCCTGGCGGACGAAGAAGCCGAAGCCGCCGGGCAGGCCCTGGGCATGCAGCTTCGCCAGCAGGGCGGGGAGCTGCTTGGCGTCCTTCAGACCATCGATGGCGGCGAGGATGGGTTTCATCGGCGCGAGGCCACGCTTTTCGATGGCGGCTTCGTTCATGCCAGAGGTGTAGAAGTCGCCCACCTTCTGCTGGACGCTGCCCTTGGCCCAGGTGGTCTTGGCGCTGGTTTCCTCCAGGATCTGCTTGAGGATGGCCCGGTTCCGCTCGCTCAGCTCTTCCATGGCGCCATAGCGGGATTTGTCCGCGGGCAGGCTGTGGGACTTGAGCCAGCCACCGTTGGCGAAGGCGTAGAAGTCGTCGCAGGGTTTCACGGCGGTGTCGAGGTTGACGGGATCGATCCCGGGTTTGGACTGGGCGGCCAGGGTAAAGGCCGCGAGGCCCAGGCAGAGGCCGAGGGAGACGCGCAGGGGGGAAGCCATGATCAACCTCGTAAGATGAGGGTAAAAGCCTATCAGGAAGGCATGCGGCGCGAAATGTGGATCACTTTCTGCACTTCCGCGTGGACAACACCTTCAGCGTCTCGCAGTTCCACTGGATAGGTGCGGTCCACCTTGGGCTGGTCCTGGAGGAGGCGCCGGATTTCAGCCAGCTCGTCCTCCTCCACCCGGAAAGTGACGAAGAGGGTACTGCGGCCCGGCTTGCGGAAGCGGATGGAGGCGGCCTTATCCCACACCACGTAGTCCGGCCCCAGAAGGTGGATCAGCATGAGCATGTAGAAGGGGTCCACTCCGGCGTAGAGGCTGCCGCCGAAGATGGTGCCCACGTAGTTCCGGGTGCGCCAGGAGAGGGGCAGACGAACGCGGACCTCGGACCAGTCCGAGGCGATGAAGGCCACCCGGGCGCCCGTGCCCCGGAAGCAGGGCCAGACGTTGAACGCCCAGCGGAAGAGGCGGGTGCGGAGGGATTCGCGCAAGGCCGGGGGGCTCCTAGAACCGCACCGTCACCTTCTCGCCTTCCTTCATGTGCACGGTGTCGATGAAACGGACCTGGCGCGCGCCGTAGGTGAGGATGAGGCTGGAGGTCCGGACGCCGTGGCCGAAGTGCAGGACACCCTTCAGGAGGTTGCCGTGGGTGACACCGCAGGCGGCGAACACGATCTGCTTGCCGGGGCAGAGGTCATCCGTGAAGTAGATGCGATTGAAATCCACGCCCATGGCTTCGGCCTTCTCGCGGCTGGCGGTGTTGGTGTCCACCTTGAGGCGGCCCTGGATCTCGCCGTTGAGGCACTTCAGGGCCGCGGCGGAGAGCACGCCCTCGGGGGCGCCACCGGTGCCCATGACTGCGTGGATGCCCGTGCCGCTGACGGCTGTGCTGATGGCGGCGCTGAGGTCGCCATCCCCGATGAGCTGGATGCGGGCGCCGGCCTTGCGGATGTCCGCGATGAGCTGGGCGTGCCGGTCTCGGTCGAGGACCGTCACGGTGATCTCCTCCACCTTGCGGTCCAGGGACTTGGCGATGATCTCGAGGTTCTCCTGCACCGACGCGTCGAGGCTCACCTTGCCCTTGGCGGCGGGCCCCACGACCAGCTTCTCCATGTAGAGGTCCGGCGCGTGCAGCAGGCCGCCCTTTTCTGTGGCCGCCAGCACCGCGATGGCATTGGGCGAGCCCGTGGCGCAGAGGTTCGTTCCCTCCAGGGGGTCCACGGCGATATCCACGGAGGGATGGTCGCCATCCAGGTCGGCCCCCATGCCCACCTTCTCCCCGATGAAGAGCATGGGCGCCTCGTCCCGCTCGCCTTCGCCGATGACGATGGTGCCGTCCATGCGGACCGTCTCCATGGCATGGCGCATGGCCTCCACCGCCAGCTTGTCGCTGTGCTTGCGGCGGCCATGGCCGATGGAGGTGGCGCAGGCGATGGCGGCTTGTTCCACCACACGCAGGAATTCGAGGGACAGGGTCTGTTCCATGGGTTGCTCCCGGGGAGGCTGGTCGAGTCAGGGTCAGGCGAGGCGATTCACGCTCTGGCGGATCCAATCCAGGAAAGCCTCGGATCCGGTCTCCACTGGAAACATCAGGATCTCCGGGACTTCATAGGTGTGCAGGTCCGTGATCACTTCCGACACCTGGGGAAACATTTCCTGGGTGGTCTTGATGATGAGCATCACCTCCTCGTCGAGGTGGGTCTCGCCCTTGAAGTAGTAGTAGCTCTTGATACTGGGGACGATGTTCACGCAGGCGGCGTAGGCCTGATCCACCAGGGCCGCGGCGATGGTCAGAGCCGTCTCTTCGCTGCCGCAGGTGGTCATGATGGTGCAGGCGTTGCTCATCGGGTGGGCTCCCCGCCCGGCGGGCGGAACCGTCCATTGTAGCTTGGGAGCGGGGTGGCAGCGGATCACGAAAGGCCGGGCGGGCATTCCCCGGGGTTTTGGGCGGTCTGACCGCGAGGCGCGCCTGGGGTTTTGGCACTGCCGGAATTCCACTCGACGTGGGATTCCGCGGTGGAGCGAGGGCGGAAACCCTCAGATTCAGATCTATTACGGGGTGCCAATCAGTCGTTAATGGGTCTTAGAAAGGCTGTTGAAGATTCTCTCCACTTCCGATCCAGCCTGATCGAGCCTGGCATCCACCTTCACGGACACGAAGATCAGCTTGGATCGACGGGAGTAGTCAGAAAGAACGAAGACCGCAGATCGTTCGATGAACATATGGCCGCCGTTGCTGACCTTTGAAAGCATGGTCTTGGCCCGTACACCCAGGACTTCCTGATCCGAGATCGTTCTTTCCATGGGATGGGTGGCCTTTTCGTATTGGGCCATAGAAGTGTCGAGATCCCATGGATCATCTGCCGCTAAGGCGCCTCGACTGGATTCCGAAACGATAACCGTGACTCCAGGAACCTGGGCCACCCGCGTGATGAGGCTGATTGTGTTCGGGAAACTGCCCAATGTCTTGTAGTCGTCCTTGAATCCACTGGGCGCAAGGATGGAGAACTGCAGCATGGGGGACGATTCCCGAGCTAAGGTGACGCCGAACCGGCTAAGCGGGGACGGTTCGATCTTCACCTTGTTTAGCACCTTTCCGGTTTCCAGAACATAGACCCACAATTCCTTCGGGTCGAATGAAAAGGAACTGTCCGACTGGAAAAAGTGCGTCGGGTTGTCGATCGTGGCTTTGGAGGAAGTCCCACTTCTGATTACCACCCTGGAACTCAAGGTTCCAACCAGGATGGACGCAAGCTTGGCGTCCTTCAGTGGTCTGGCCTCAGCAGGCGGTAGTGGGAAATCAATGGCACTTAGAGTGTAGGAAGGCACGATGGCGTTCCAGGTGGTGGCGCTGAGATCTGTCCCCTCCCAGGTAGCGCCATACGCGTTTGTGAAGGTGGCCTCCCTGCTCCTGGACTCCTCGCGCAAACGTAGGATGATGCGAGACCGATCAAGCTTGTAGCCGTAAGGTTGAAGGACAGTGCCGATGTCGCTGGATGTCTCGAATTTCAAGGACATCATGCCTTTGTCAGCGTTGTAGGTTCGCGCCATCACGGGTTCTTGAATCGACAACGCGATCAAATCCTCAAATTGGACCTTGCTGAACAAAGGTTTGGACCGGAGTCCATCAAGCCGGGCCTCATACTCGGCAGTGGTTTCGTATTGATCCTTCTTCGCGTTTTGAAGGTTTGTCAGCGCCTTTGTGATCTCGGGAATGCTGGCCCCGAAATACAGCGGTGGCAGTTGCTGAATCGCCAGGTCGAAGGCGGTTTCTTGAAACACGGGTGATGGCTGCACATCCTTGGGTTTGGCCAGACTGGGCTGGGCGGCGGCTGACTTCGTCGAATGCAGCTTTTTGGATGACTTCACCTGGGCTATGAGGCCACAGCTCACCAGGCAACTCAGCAGAAGCGAAAGGAAGCGAATGTTCATGTCGGCTCCAAGCGTTCATGTTCGAATTGTTCGGACTACTGTGTCGCGGATAACGGTCCGCAAGCTAGGAAATAGTGCCGCCATCCATAACTAACCAATCGCGTTTTATAAATGTGAAACATTTACATCATTAATCAAGATTGTGGCCATCGAGTCTTGGCCACCCTCCGTATTTGGCGCCGACCCACCAGGGCCTCGGATTCGAACGCACCCGGCTTCGCCGTGTGCCGGTCTTTCTACGGCGCCACATATAGTGGCGCCTTCGAAATCCCACTCGGAGGTCCGAATCCTCTCGCCTGCTTCCGACCAATAAATAAGGGGCCCGCAGGCCCCTTATTTATTGGTCGGGGCGAGAGGATTCGAACCTCCGACCTCTCGGTCCCGAACCGAGCGCTCTACCAGGCTGAGCCACGCCCCGACGAAGGTTTGACTCTACTGGAAACGGGCGGGGGCGTCCAGTCTGGCGCTATTCCTTCTCGAGACCGAGACGGATGCGCTCTTTGCGGCGGGCTTCGAGGAGGCGCAGGGTGCGGCGGAGGGGGTCGGGATCCTCAGGCAGGTCGGTCGTTTCCATGGGTGGATCGCAGGGCGCGATCTGGAGGCCGGTCAGGCGGAGGCCCAGGGCCCGATGGATGCGGTCGCGGATCTGGGGCCAGACGGCGGCGGCGGCTTCGCGCAGGGGGGCGATGCGGGCCAGCTCCCAGCAACCCATCACGAGGACATTCCGCTCCACGCGCAGGGGGCGGGTGCGATCGGCCAGGGCCGGGCCGACCACGAAGGACCAGGCTTGGCGGAGGCGGGCCAGGGCCTTCTGATCCGGCAGGCGGGCCCCCAGAGGCACCAGTCGCGGGGCGCGGCGGTGATCGGGCTTCACGGGTTCCAGCGGGGCGGGGGAAGGGGCGCGCAGGGTCGCTCGCCATTGAGCAGAAGGGGCGTGGCGAGGGTGGGGATCATGGCGCCGGTCTTTTCTTCAAACAGGGGCTGGAGCAGGTTGTGGAGCTCACCGCCGTGGCGGAACAGCACATCGTCCACGGTCCGCACCCGGCTGGCGGGAATGGCGTTGGGTTCGCAGAAGGCGAGCACCTCCTCCACGGTGCTGGCCTGGGTGCGGGCCTCGATGAGGGCGACCACCTCCTCGCGATCCTTCACGCGGCCCCGGTTCCGCCGCCATTCCGGGTGGGCCTCCAGGTCCAGGTTCAGCCACATGGCCAGCACTTCGAACTGGCGATCGCTGCCCACGGCAATGGCCACGTCGCCATCGGTGCAGCGGAAGGACTGGTATGGCACGATCTGAGGATGGGCGTTGCCCCAGCGTTTCGGAGCCTTGCCGGTCATGAGGGAGCCCGCTGCGACGTTCACCAGGCCCGCCAGCGCGGCCTCCATGAGGGGGACTTCGATGTGGATGGCCTCGCCGGTGTGCTCCCGGTGCAGCAGGGCCGCCTGGATGCCGTTGGCGCAGTAGAGGCCTGCCAGCACATCCACCAGGGCCACGCCCACCTTCATGGGACGGCCTTCGGGTTCGCCGGTGATGGCCATCCAGCCGCTTTCGGCCTGGATGATGAAGTCGTAGCCGGCCCGGCGGGAGGAGGTTACATCCGAGGCGAAGCCGCGGATGGAGGCCAGGATGAGCTTCGGGAATTTCGCGTGGAGCCGCTTCCAGCCCAGGCCCAGGCGGTCCGCGGAATCGGCGCGGAAGTTCTCCACCAGCACGTCTGCGCCCTTCAGCAAGTCGTACAGCATCTCCTTGCCGCCTTCGGTGTGGAGATCGATGGTGCGGCTCCGCTTGCCCCGGTTGGCGCTGCGGAAGTAGGCGCTTTCGCCGGTATCGCCCTCTTCGAAGGGCGGGCCCCAGCCCCGGGTGGGATCCCCTTCAGGAGGTTCCAGCTTCTGTACCTCGGCGCCGAAGTCCGCCAGCAGCTGGGTCGAGAAGGGGCCTGCGAGCACGCAGGACAGGTCCACGATCCTGAAGTGGGACAAAGGCTTGGGCATAGGGTTCTCCGATGTCCAGCCTACTTCATGTCCCTGGATGGAATCAGCTGGCGGCCACGGTCTGGCGGTAGGCCGCGGTGAGCGTGGCGGCGATCTCCTCGGGGCTGTGCCCCAGGAAATCCGGGCGCTGCATGAGGTGGACCAGCTGGCCGTCCTTGAGGATGGCGGCCTGGGGACTGGTGGGCATGGCGCCCTCGAAGTACTCCCGGGCCTGGGCCGTGGCTTCCTTCTCCATGCCGGCGAAGACCGTCACCAGGTGATCGAAGCGCAGGCTCTGGGACCGCAGGGCCTCGGTGACGCCCGGCCGCGCACCCGCCGCGGCACAGCCACAGACGCTGTTCACCACCAGCAGGGTGGTGCCAGGCCGCTGAAGGGCCTCGTCCACCTGGGCGGGGGTCAGGAGCTGCTGGAAGCCCACCTGCGTCAGCTCATCGCGCATCGGGGCGACCATGTGCTCGGGATAATTCGACACGACATCCTCCTCGGATGAAAAAGTTTACCAATCAAGTCAAGATTGATCCAGGTCACAATTCCAAAAGCCAAGGAGGAGCGATGCGCGTGGCCTTGATGGGTGGAAGCCTCCGTCCCGGTTCTCTGAACACCCGCCTGCTGCGCCACCTCGCTGGGCAGCTGGAAGCCCGGGGCCATGAGGTGTCCACGTTCGCAGGAGAGGCGCTGCGGCTGCCGCTTTACGAGGATGCCGCCGCGATCCCGACCGGGGTCCAGGCGCTTCACGAGGCGCTTCGGGCGGTCCACGGCCTGGTGATCGTCTCGCCGGAATACAACGCGGGCATTCCGGGCCACCTGAAGAACGCGGTGGACTGGCTCAGCACCCTGAAGTCCAGCCCCTGGCATGGCCTGCCCGTGCTGCTCTGCGCGGCGAGTCCCGGCGCCTTTGGTGGCGCACGCGGCCTCGTGGCCTGGCGAACCACCCTGGCGAACATGGGGGCCCTGGCCCTGCCGGAGGCGCTCACGGTGCCCCACGCGGATCAGCAGCTCGATGAGCACGGAGCGCCCACCGATGCCCGAACCGCCGCTGCCGTGCCGAAGCTCCTGGACGCCTTCCTGTCCCTGGTGGGGCGGCTCCGTCCACAGCCATAGAGGTATGCGATCCTGAAAGGTCTTTCCTGGAGCCACCATGAAGTCCTTCTTCAAGAGCTTCTTCGCCACCCTGCTGGCCCTGATGGTGGCCGGTGGGTTGGCTGCCTTCCTGTTCTTCGGTCTGGTGGCGGCCATCGGGTCCTCCGGCAAGCCCACGGTGCCAAGCAAGGCTGTCCTGGTCTTCGATCTGGACACGAGCCTGTCCGACGGGGACCGCGATCCCGAACCCAGCGAGGCGTTGAGCGAGGCTCTGGGCGGTGGCGGGGTCCACAGCCAGTCCCTGCCCGCGGCCATCGAGGCCCTGGACCGGGCGGCTTCCGATAACCGCATCACGGCGTTGTTCCTCACGGGCAACCTCCAGGGCGCGGGCCCGGCCCAGTTGCGCGAACTGCGGGAGGCCATCCAGCGGTTCAAGGCGAAGAAGCCGGTGCTGGCCTACAACTTGGGCTGGTCCAAGCGGGACTACTACCTGGCCGCGGGCGCCACGACGGTGTTCATGAATCCCTTCGGCGAGATGGAACTGAACGGCCTGGCCAGCGAGCCGATGTTCTTCGGCGAGGCCTTCAAGAAGTACGGCGTGGAAGTCCAGGTGACACGCGTCGGCAAGTACAAGAGCGCCGTGGAGCCCTTCATCACCGACCGCATGAGCGCGCCCAACCGGGAGCAGGTGCAGAAGCTGCTGGACGACATCTGGGGCGAGTGGAAGGACACGGTGGCCAAGGATCGCAAGAAGACGCCCGCTGACCTTCAGACCATCGCGGACGAGAAGGGCTTGGTCGAGGCCGACGAGGCGAAGACGCTCGGCCTCGTGGATCGCATCGCACCCTACGACGAAGTGCTCGACGAGCTGAAGAAACTGTCCGGGAAGCAGGCGAAAGACAAAGACTTCCCCCAGATCACCCTGGCCACCTACGCCGGTATCCCCGGCGAGGCGAAGACGGGCAGGACCCGCATCGCCGTGGTGGTGGCGGAAGGCGAGATCGTGGACGGCGAGGGCAAGCCCAGCCAGGTGGGTGGGGAGCGCCTCAGCCGCGAATTGCGCCGCCTGCGCCTGGATGACCGCATCAAGGCCGTGGTGCTGCGGGTGAACAGCCCCGGCGGGAGCGCGTCCGCTTCGGAGCTCATCCAGCGCGAAGTCATCCTCACGAAGAAGGCGAAGCCCCTGGTGGTATCCATGGGCCACCTGGCCGCTTCCGGCGGCTACTGGATCAGCACCTATGGCGACCGCATCTTCGCTGAGCCCAGCACCATCACGGGCTCCATCGGCGTCTTCGGTCTGCTACCCAACGTGAAGAAACTGGCCAATGAGCATGGCATCACCTGGGACAGCGTGCAGACGGCCAAGCTGGCCAACCCCATGACCCTGACCCGGCCCAAGAATGATCTGGAGCTGGCCCGCATCCAGGGCCTGGTGGACCGCATCTACGATCAGTTCGTGGCCAAGGTGGCGGACAGCCGGAAGATGAAGAAGGAAGCTGTCAAAGAGATCGCGCAAGGTCGCGTCTGGTCCGGCCAGGAAGCCCTCAAGCTGGGCCTGGTGGACGAGATCGGGGGCCTCGGGGCCGCGGTGAAGCACGCGGCGGAGCGGGCCAAGGCGGGCGACGACTATCAAGTGGTCGGGCCCGACCGGGAACCGGATCCCTTCAAGGAGATCCTGAGGAGCCTGGCGGGCAAGCCCAGGAAACTGGCCCGGCCCGGCGCGGTGGACGCGCTGGCGGGGAGCCTCCTGCGCCAGGTGGACCTGCTGACCTCACTGAACGATCCCCGGGGCGTCTACGCCAGGCTGCCCTTCGAGATCGAGCTGAAATAGCCTTCATGGATTCGGCCTCTTTTGTTTCGGCCATCGTCCTGCTGGTGCTGGTGACGGATCCCCTGGGCAACATCCCGGTCTTCATCGGGCTGCTGCGTCAGGTGGATCCGGCCCGGCGGCAGCGGATCATCGTCCGCGAGGTGCTGTTCGCCTTCGCCATCCTGCTCTTCTTCGCCCTCTTCGGTCAGAAGGTGCTGCATCTCATGCACCTCACGGACACCTCGCTGGGCATCGCAGGTGGCGTGATCCTCTTCCTCATCGCCCTGAAAATGGTCTTCCCCCACCCAGAAGGACCGACGGACCTCCCCGTCCACGGGGAGCCCTTTCTCGTGCCCCTGGCCATCCCCTTCATCGCCGGGCCCTCAGCCATCGCCACGGTGCTGCTGCTGGTCAGCCGGGAACCTCACCGGCTATGGGAATGGCTGGGCGCCCTGTCCGTGGCGATGGCCATCTCGGCCGTGGTGCTCGGGTTCGCAGAGAAGATCGCCGCATTCCTTGGTGAGAAGGTGACGATGGCCTTCGAGCGGCTCATGGGCCTGGTGCTCACGGCCATGGCCATCGAGATGCTGCTTGCGGGCATCCAGAAGTTCGTGTTGCAGCTCCGGGTCACCTAGGCGCGCCGCTTGAGGCTCAGCTCCAGCGTGAATTCCGCCACGGGTTCGAAGGCGCCGTCCGGCAGCTTCACCGCCGCCTGGACGTGCATGGGCTCGGTGATGCGCTCCTCCGCTTCCTGGGCTCGCCGCACCTGATCACGGATGGCCTCGCCCTCCTCGCAGATGAAGTAGACATCGGATTCGGGGCGTTTCAGGAAGGTGGCCTGGAAGGCCTTGAAGACCAGGGAGATGCCGCCGCCGGAGCGCTTGATCTGGTCCATGGCCAGCAGGCCTCCGGCGCAGTCCGCGCCGATGGCCAGGGCGCCAAAGTACATCGAGCCCAGGTGATTCCGAGTCCAGCGACGGAGCGGAATGCGCACCACGCAGCGGGCCTCCGTCAGCTCGACGACGCTGGGATGTACGGAGGCCAGCAGGGGGATTTTCAGCCACCCGAACAGGCGCATGCCGAAGGTCTGTTTGAAGCGATCGAAGGAGGAGGTCATCCTCTGATTGTCAGTCGCCCACCTGGTTCACGTCCAGCAGCCCCTCGGGAGGATCCAGATCCAGGCGGTGATTCTGCAGATCCAGGGTCCACCAGGCCTTGATGTAGGGGATGTCGCGCTGGCCGGTTCGTCCGGGCCGCAGGTCGCGCATCACCACCATGTCGTAGCCCGCGGGGCCGGGTTCGAGACGCAGCACTTCGCCCACCTTGCGGCCTCCCACGAGGACCTCGCAGCCGATCCACTGGTGGCGGAAAGTCTCGCCTTCAGGCAGCGTGGCGGCCGATTCCGGCATCCACAGGGCCCAGCCCTTCAGAGCCTCGGCGGCGGTACGGTCGGGCACGCCGGCGAAGGCGAGGCAGGGCCGATCCTGGTGCCAGCGGAAGCTCCGCAGCTTCACGGGCCGGGCGGGGGCGGTTTCCTCTCCGTGTTCCAGATCCATTTGGGGTGGGGCCAGCACCAAGCCCTGCATGCCGTCCAGTCGCGCTGGCTCGTCCATGAGCGAATGAAAGAGGAACTCGCCCTTGAGTCCCTGGATCTTGGCCAGATGCCCCGCGAGCAACATCTCAAGCCTCCTGAGCGTCCTCGTCGTCCAGCTCCAGGTTCACCATCAATCCGGCCTTCTCGCCAGCGACCTTGCAGAGGGTGCGGAGCGCCGAGATCATGCGCCCGTGCTTGCCGATGATGCGGCCACGGTCCTTGGGATCGGCGAAGACCAGCACATCACGCTTCTTTCCCTCGCCGCTGACCTCGACCCGGAGGGTTTCCGGGTGATCCAGCAGGGGGGTCAGCACATCGCGAAGGAAGGCTTCGAGGTTCATGGCCGCTCCTGGAAAACAAAGAAAGCCGGACCCAGGTCCGGCTTTCGAAGGTCGGAAACCGGATTACAGGATCTGGTTCTTCTTGAACAGATCAAGCACGGTCTTGGAGGGCTGGGCGCCCTTCTGGAGCCAGGACTTGGCCTTCTCTGCGTCGATGCGGACTTCTTCGCCGGAGCCGGCGATGGGGTTCACGAAGCCCAGCACCTCCAGGGCGCGGCCGGTGGGGATGCGGTCGTTCTCGGAGACGACGATGTGGTAGAACGGGCGCTTCTTGGCACCATTGCGAGCAAGACGGATCGAAAGCATGGGCACTCCCTGAGCAGGAAAGTGTACCCCATAAAAGAGCTTCGCCCAAGCTCTAATTCAGGGCTCGAAGCTGGAAGGCGGGAAGCTTCCTTCCAGGACTGCCTGGCGTTCGCGGATGTTCCGCCGCAGCATCGGCCAGCGGGGATGAGTGCGCATCCGCTCCAGGAAGGGCGAGGCTTCATACCAGCGGGCGCAACTGAAGCCCTGCACGAAAGCCCGGGTGGCGCAATCCACGGCCCGGTCCGCGTCGCCCAACAGCGCGTAGGCCTCGGCCTCCTTGAAGGTCAATTCTCCATCGGGGATCCGGAGCTTGCCGCGGATGTCGTCGATGCGCCGGAGTTCGGTCAGCCCGTCCTGGATCCGCCCTTCCAGGAGGGCGCGATAGACCCGGCAGAGGTCCTGGAAGGGGCCGGTGCCCCCGGTTTCGTCAACAGCTTTCATGTGGACGAGGGCGCCCTTGCGATCACCTTTCAGCAGGGCGAGGTAGCCCGAGTAGAACAGGATGCCCGCGTCGGTCCGCACCGCGCGGGCCTGCTGCAACTCCTGGTCGAAGGCGGCCCAGTCCCCGAAGTAGAGGTTGGTGGTTTCAGCGATCCAGGCCGAGGGCGGGGCCAGGGGGGACAGCAAAGTCTTCCGCCGGGCCAGGGCCAGACGCGCACCTTCCAGGAGTCCGGACGTGCGGCCCGCGTAAGCGTAGCCCTGATAGAGGTCCGGCACATTCGGGTGGCGGCGGGCCGCCTCCCCCAGGGCCCGCAGGGCCGCGCTCTGGTTGCCGGTATCCGTGAGCACCATCGACCAGAGGAAGGTCGCCCTGGGATGGCCGGGGACCAGCGCCACGGCGCGCTGGAAGGCCTTGTGGGTGCGTGAGTTGAGCCCGACGCCCGCCCGTTCGGGATTCACCCATAGGCTGCGGTAGAGATGGTCGCCCAGGGTGGTCCAGGCGGTGGCGCAGCCGGGTTCCTCCTCGACCAGCCGCTGGGTGAGCTCCAGATGGGCGGCGGCCTCTTGGTCCCCCTGGATGGACATGGCCTGGACCAGGGACCAGAAGTGCTTCGGGGACCGGGGCAGGAGCTCCCCCTCGCCCAGCGGGGCCGCCGTGGCGAGGGGCCAGTGCGCCACCCAGGCTGTCAGCGCCTCGCGGGGCTCCATGGGCGGCAGACTTTCCTCGGCCCAGGGAATTCCAGCAAGGATGTGGGCCGGGGTGGTCCAGGCGGGGGTCAGGGCCAGGAGATCCCCCTCCCGCCGGCCCTGGAGGCGGAGCAGATGCATGCCCGGGGGGAGCCGCTTCAGGTCGGTGGCCTCCGGGAGAGCGCGGGCATGGAGCACCGTGGCCCCGGCCAGGATTTCGAGGTGGTCGCTGAACAGAGTCTCCAGGCCCTGGCCCACATCCATCCCTCCGCCATCCACCTGGGCGGGAAGGATCAGCACCTGGATCCTCCGGTGGGGGTGCGAGATGTAGTGCCAGACCAGCAGGCCACCAAGCCCCAGTGTCAGCAGGACCAGCCAAGTCCGGAGGGAGAGCAGAGTCAGCCGCAGCGACACGGAAATCCTAGAAAGGAAGGTTGGGGCCGCTGCCCATTTTCGCCATGCGCTGCATGCGGGCCATGAATTTGGGATCGTTCATCTGGCCCATCATCTTCTTCGTTTCCATGAACTGCTTAAGCAGCTGGTTGATCTCGCTCACGGGGCGCCCGCAGCCCGCGGCGATGCGGCGCTTGCGCTTGCCATCCAGCAGGTTGTGGTTGGCACGCTCAGCGGGGGTCATGGAGTTGATGATGGCCTCCAGGTGCTTGATGCGCTTGTCCGTGGCCACGTTCGCCAACTGGTCCTTCATCTGGCCCAGGCCCGGCAGCATGCCCAGGATCTTGTTCATGGAGCCCAGTTTCTGCACCTGCTGGAACTGCTTGCGCATGTCCTCGAGGGTGAACTGGTTCTTGGCTAGGCGCTTGGCCAGGACTTCGGCTTCCTTTTCGTCGAGCTTGTCCTTGGCGTGTTCGATGAGGCTGAGGACGTCGCCCATGCCGAGGATGCGCTGGGCCATGCGATCCGGGTGGAAGCGCTGGAAGTCTTCCAGCTTCTCGCCCTCGCCCACGAACTTCAGGGGTTGGCCCGTGGCCTGCTTGATGCTGAAGGCCGCGCCGCCGCGGGTATCGCCATCGGTCTTGGTGAGCACCACGCCCGTGATGCCCAGCTTCTCGTGGAAGGCCGTGGCGCTGCGGACCGCGTCCTGGCCTGTCATGGCATCCGCCACGAAGAGGATTTCGTCCGGCGAGGTCGCGGCCTTGATGCGGGCCAGCTCCTCCATCAGCGTCTCGTCCAAGTGCAGGCGGCCGGCGGTGTCCAGCACCACCACATCCCAGCCCTTGAGACGCGCTTCTGCCACGGCCGCGGCGCAGATGGCCACGGGGTCCTTCTCCTCCGTGCGGAAGGAGGGCACGCCCGCATCCTTGGCCACCACGTGCAGCTGCTCAATGGCCGCGGGGCGGTAGACGTCCGCGGGCACCAGCAGGGGCGAGCGGCCCAGCTTCTTGAGGAAGACCGCCAGCTTGCCGCAGGTGGTGGTCTTGCCGGCGCCCTGGAGGCCCACCATCATCACCACGGTTGGCGGCTTGGAGGCGAAGGTGATGGGATATTCCGGCGCCTGGCCGCCCATGATCTCCACCAGCTCGCGGTGGACGATGTCGATGAAGGCCTGGGCCGGGTTGAGCCCCTGCATGACATCCGCGCCCAGGGCCTTCTCCTTCACCCGCTGGAGGAAGGTGCGGGCCACGCTCACATGGACATCCGCCTCCAGGAGGGCCATGCGCACCTCGCGCAGCACGGCTTCGAGGTTGGCTTCCGTCAGCTTCGACTGGCCCCGGAGGGACTTCATCGCCTGGCTGAGCTTCTGGGTGAGGCTGTCGAACATGGGACCCCGGATCGGCACGAAAGATCCATTCTACCGGCCAGGAAGGGCTTTCTCCTGTCAGGAAAGGCAACCTGGGGCATAATCCTGACTAACGGAGTCAGATATGCCGAATCATCTGGCCGGAAGCCTCAGCCCCTACCTGCTCCAGCACGCCCACAACCCCGTGGATTGGCATCCCTGGGGTGAAGAGGCCCTGGCCAAGGCGAAGGCCCAGCAGAAGCCCATCTTCCTCAGCATCGGCTACAGCGCGTGCCACTGGTGCCACGTCATGGAACGGGAGAGCTTCGAGAATCCGGCCGTGGCCGAGGTGCTGAACGCCCATTTCGTCAGCATCAAGGTGGATCGGGAGGAGCGCCCCGATCTGGACGACCTCTACATGGATGCCGTGCAGACGCTCACGGGACGCGGCGGCTGGCCCATGAGCGTGTGGCTCACGCCGGACCTGGAACCTTTCTATGCGGGTACCTACTTCCCGCCGGAGTCCCGCGGGGGCATGCCCGGCTTCCTTCCCCTGCTCACCCGCATCGCGGAGGTGTGGCGGGAGGATCGGGCTGGGGTGATGACCCAGGCCGGCAACTTGGCCGCGGAGCTCCAGCGCCAGGCGGCGGTGGAACCTGGCGATGGTTTGCCGGACGTCTCGGTGTTCGACGCAGCCCTCCAGCAGCTCCGCCAGGGCTTCGACACCCGGTGGGGTGGCTTCGGCCCTGCGCCCAAATTTCCGCAGGCCATGGCGGTGGAGCTGATCCTCGCCCGGGGCGGGCCGGAGGACCGGGCCATGGCGCTCCGTACCCTCGATGCCATGTGGGAAGGCGGCATGTACGACCACCTGGGGGGTGGCTTCGCCCGCTACAGCGTGGATGGCCAGTGGCTGGTGCCCCACTTCGAGAAGATGCTCTACGACAACGCGCAGCTGGCCGGCTGCTACCTCACGGCCTTCCAGGCCACCGGGGAACCCCGGTATGCCCAGGTGGCCCGGGAGACGCTGGACTACCTGCTGCGGGATCTGCGCGATCCCAGTGGCGGCTTCCATTCCAGCGAGGACGCCGACAGCGAGGGCGAAGAGGGGAAGTTCTACCTCTTCACGCCCGCTGAGGCCCGTGAGGCTCTCGGGGAGTCTGATGGGGCGCGGTTCTGTGCGGCCTTCGGCATCACGGAGGGCGGGAATTTCGAGCATGGCCGCAGCGTGGTGCACCGCTTCTCTTGTCCAGCCGGAGCGAGTCTGCCGGACGACGAGGACCGTGCCCTGCGGGAGAAACTGCGGCTTTGGCGGGATCGCCGCGTGCGCCCGGGCAAGGATGACAAGGTGTTGACCGCCTGGAACGGGCTGGCGCTGTCGGCGCTGGCAAGGGGCTTCCAGGTGCTGGGCGACCCCCGGTATCTGGACGCGGCGCAGGCGTGCGCCGCCTTCCTGCGCCGGGAGCTGTGGCAGGACGACCGCCTGCTGCGCGTGTGGCGGCAGGGGCAGGCCCACACACCGGGCTTCCTGGAGGACAGTGCCGTCGTGGTCGAGGGTCTGGTGGATCTCTACGAGGCCGGCTTCGATCCGGCCTGGCTGCGTTGGGCGGAAGCGCTGGCCGAAGGGTTGCTGGTTCGCTTCCAGGATCCCATCGAGGGCGGCTTCTTCAGCACGGAGGCGGACCAGGCGGACTTGCTTTTCCGGCAGAAACCGGGCTTCGACAACGCCATCCCCGGTGGCAACACGCTCACGGCGCGGGCCCTGCTGCGCCTGTCGCGGCACCTCCAGCGGGAGGATTTCCGGCAGGCGGCCGAAGGCGCCCTCCGGTGCTTCGCGCCATGGATGCAGCGGGCACCCAGGGCCTTCCTGGGCATGCTCGGCGTGCTCGACCTGGCCCTGCGCGAGCCGGTGGAGGTGGCCATCTCCGGCGATCCCGGCAGTCGAGCCGTGCAGGCCCTGCTGGCGGAGGTCCACCGCCGCCACCTGCCGGGTCGGGTCCTGTCCGCGTCGGAGGATCAGCTTCTCCCCCTCCATGAGGATCGCGTGGCCTCCGAGGCGGGCCCCTTCGCCTTCGTCTGCCGGGGGCGCACTTGCGCCAGGCCCGTGACGTCGCCGGTGGAGCTGGCGACACTCCTCCGCTGACCTCGCCCCCCATGTGATCCGCTGCCCTGGATAGATTGGCTACACTGGGGTGGTCATTCGCGCGGACAGTCATAGAATTCCGGCGCGTTCGCACGATCATGTGAAAAAGGGGCTGCCATGAAGACCTTTGCGTTGAAGATCGACCCACTGACGGGCGAGGAATACTACGAGGTCTACGTCAGAGGCCGGCAACTGCTGAACAACCCCCATCTGAACAAGGCCTCCGCGTTCACCAAGGAGGAGCGCCTGGGCTTGGGCCTGGATGGCATGCTGCGGCCGGGCATCTCCACCCTGGAATCCCAGCTCGATCGGACCTACGAAGCTTTCCTGCGCAAGCCCGATGACATCGAACGCTACATCTATCTGTCAGGCCTCCTGGACCGGAATGAGGTCCTGTTCTACCGCCTCCTGGTGGACCACCTGGATGAGATGGTGCCCATCGTCTACACGCCCACCGTCGGCCAGGCCTGCCTCCAGCTGAGCCACATCCAGCGCCGCTACCGGGGCATCTACATCACGCCCGAGAACATCGCGAACATCGACCAGATCTTCCAGGGGCTTTCGCAGCCCCAGGTGAACCTCGTCGTCGTGACGGATGGCGAGCGCATCCTCGGCCTGGGCGACCTGGGCTCGGATGGCATGGCCATCCCGGTGGGCAAGGTGAGCCTCTATGTGGCCGCCGGTGGCGTCCACCCCGGCGTCTGCCTGCCCGTCACCCTGGACGTGGGCACCAACAATTCCCGCCTGCTGGAGGATCCCCTCTACCTGGGCATCCGCAGGCCCCGGCTCCGCGGCGCGGAGTACGAGGACCTGGTGGAGAAGTTCGTTCTTGGTGTGAAGCGCAACTTCCCCGGCGCCCTGCTCCAGTGGGAGGACTTCGCCAAGCACACAGCCTTCAAGAACCTCGATCGTTACCGCGAGCGCATCCTCTCCTTCAACGACGACATCCAGGGCACGGGGTCCACGGCCCTGGCGGCGCTGATGACGGCCATGCGCATCAAGAAGAGCCGCTTCCAGGACGAGCGCTACGTCATCGTGGGCCTGGGTCAGGCGGGCACGGGCATCGCCATGAACATCCGCGCCGCGCTGAAGGCGGAGGGCCTGTCCGATGTGGAGGCGCGCAAGCGCATCTTCGCCGTGGACATGCAGGGCCTGCTCATCGAAGGCGACCCCCTGCTGGAAGGCCCCCAGATGCCCCTGGCCCAGTGCCGGTCCGCGGTAGAGGGCTGGAAGCTGGACGACCCCTCCCGCATCGGCCTCCAGGATGTGGTGCGCAACGCCCATCCCACCGTGCTCATCGGTGTAACCGCCCAGCCGAACCTCTTCGACGAGGCCATCCTGGCGGAGACCGCCAAGCATTCGGAACGTCCCATCGTCCTGGCGCTCTCCAACCCCACCCACAAGTGCGAATGCTCGCCCGAAGCGGTCTGGAAGGCCACGGATGGCAAGGGCCTGGTGGCCACGGGAAGCCCCTTCGCGCCCGTGGACTGGAAGGGCCGCACGCTCCAGGCCTCCCAGTGCAACAATATGTACATCTTCCCCGGAATAGGCCTCGGCGCCCTGGTCTGCAAGGCCACCCGGATCACGGACAGCATGTTCCTGGCGGGCAGCAAGGCCATCAGTGCCTTCGTGACGCCGGAACAGGAGGCCACGGGCTTGCTCCTGCCTGAGATGAAGGACATCCGTCAGGTGTCGGCCGCCGTGGCCAAGGCCGTGAGCAAAGAAGCGCGGGACGCCGGGCTCGGTCGGCTGCTGAATGACGAGCAGCTGGACGCCATCATCGTCAAGGCCCAGTGGGAGCCGCATTACACCGCCTACCGGGCCGGGGCCTCGCATCCGGCGGATTGACGCCAGGACAGATTTTCCCCCTTGAGCCGCTTCGAGCGCGGCCTAGCCTGGGGGCGGGAAGAGTCCCTCTTTCCTCCCACGGGGCGACCGTTCACGCCAGCCCCTTCCGGCCCGTGATTCTAGTGGCCGAGACACTTGGGCACCCTTCGGGGTGCCCTTTTCTATGGTCCGGGGGTTCAGCGCTGCGCGCATACCCCCGGGCCCCCGCGGCAAAGCCCGGCAGAGCCGGGCTTTGCCTTGCTCCATTGTCCAGGGGTTCTCCCCGCAACGCATGTGTTGCGAGGATCTGGGGCGCGCTGCCCGCACGCCCCAGGATCTTTTGAAGGGGGCTTGACAGGGGGATGGAACTACACAAAATGGTCTACACCATCTTGTGTAGGATTCCCATGACACGCCCCCTCAAGCCGACCGATGTGGAGCTCAAGTTCTTGCGTGTTCTCTGGGACCTTGGCCCCTCCACGGTGAAGGAGGTCCACGCCTGCCTGAACCGCAGGGAGGAATACGCCTACACCGGGGTACTGCGGATGCTCCAGGTGATGCTGGACAAGGGGCTGGTGACGCGTGACGAGGGGCAGCGCAGCCATATCTACGCCCCGGCTCACAGCCGCGCGCTCATGGAAGGTGGCCTGGTGGCGGACCTGACCGAGCGCCTCTTCGGGGGATCCGCCGCGGCGCTGGTGCTTGCGGCCCTTCGCTCTGGCTCCGTCAGTCCTGAAGAAAAGGCTCGCATCCGCGAGCTGCTGGGTAAGGAGGAGTGATGAACCCTCTCGTTCAGATCCTCGGATGGGCCCTTGTCCATGCGCTTTGGCAGGGGTTCCTGCTCGTCCTGCTGGCAGCCTTGTGCGGGCTTTTCCTGCATGGCCCCTCACGCCATCGGATGGATGGAATGATCCTGCTGCTCTGCCTAGCGCTGCCAGCCGCCACGGCTTGGAAGCTCCATCGCCCGGTGCCATCCGGGACTGGACAAGCTCAGATGGAACTCGTGGGCTTGGCGGCGCCAGACACCGTTTTCTCTCCGTTAAGGCCCGCCTCCAGGCCGCTGCTGGCGCGATTGGAAGCCTCCCTTCAGCCCCATTTGCCATTTCTGGTGGTCTTTTGGGCCCTGGGAGCTGGTCTCATGGCTCTGCGCCTGGGTGGGGGCTACGCCCTCAGCCTGCGCTGGAAGCGGCAGGCGATCCCGGCGCCCAGCGAATGGCAGGCCAGGCTGGATGCGCTGGCCCGGCGGATGAGTCTCCGACGGCCCGTCCGCCTGCTCCTGGCAGCGCGGGGGAATACCCCTTTGGCCATGGGCCTGTGGAAACCCGTGATCCTCCTTCCGGCGGTCCTGCTCACCAGCCTGCCCCCCGCCTACCTGGAGGCGCTTCTGGGGCATGAACTGGCTCATGTGCGCCGCGCGGACTACCTCAGCAACCTGCTCCAGGGCATTGCAGAGACCCTGCTCTTCTTCCACCCGGCCATCTGGTGGCTCTCGGCCAGGATCCGGGCCGAGCGCGAGGAGCTTTCCGACCACCTGGCGGCCCGGAGCCTGGGCGATCCTCGGCGCCTGGCCCTGGCCCTCAACGCGCTGGACGACCTCCAGCCCGCCTTCCCACCGCACCCATTCCCGGCCCTCGCGGCCCGAGGAGGACACTTGCGATCGCGCATCGAACACCTGCTTTCACCCAAACCTGCGGGCGGATCCCCCTGGGGGCTCCCCAGCCTCCTGCTGATTCTCTGTGCAGCACTGGCCCTGCGGGCGGCAGCTCCGGAACCTCCTCCCATCGGGGCCCCCGTCGAGGTGGTGGCGCGGCTCGATGCCCTGGCGGCCAAGGAGGGCCTGGATCCCCAACTCCTGCGCAGCATGGCCTGGGTGGAGAGTGGCTTTAATGCCAGGGCCAAGAGCCCGACGGGTGCCACAGGGCTGCTCCAGGTCATGCCTGCAACGGCCCGGAGGTACGGCGCGAAGGATCTGGACGATCCCGCCCAGGTGATGGCGGCGGGCGCGAATTACCTGCGCTTCCTGCTGGACCGCTATCAGGGGGATGTGCCGAAGGCCGTGGCTGCCTACAATTGCGGCGAGAAGGCCCTGGAGGAAGGGCGCATCACCGAGGAAGCCACCCGCTACCGGGAGATGGTATTGGGTGTGCTGGCGGTGAAGGCCGTGCAGCCGGAGGCGCCGCTGGCGGAAGGGGAAGTGCGGGGCGTGGTCCGGGGCTTCGGAGGACAGAAAACCCTTTATCTGCGTGTCAGCAGCCGGGGGAACTTGGCGCTGGACATCCTGCCTTCGGAGGGCAACAAGGCGCTGGCGAGCGTTCATGTCGGGACAAAACCCTCAGAGGGGCCGAAGGCTGTCGTCCCATGGACCGAAGCCAGGCCCAATGTCGTATTCGATGCCTCGAAGGCTGGCGGCAGTCTTGTCATCCGCTGCGAGAATCCAGACACCGGCTGGAAGGGGGAAACCCGCGTGCTACTCGACGCCTCCTGGAAGACCTTCGCCTTCCGGATGGAGCCTCCCAGACCCTGAGAGTGTGTTTTAGAATTCCCGCGAGCCGCGACGGCGGCCAGCCGCGTGATCCAGCAGATATCAGCCTGTCTTGCGTATCGCCGCAGGCGATACCAAGAAGGAAGCGCGCGCAGGGCGATGCGGGACATCGTTCAAGCGCGGTGACGCCGCTGGGCGCGTGGCTGGCCGTCGTCCCTCCGGGCTGGGGCGGCGGGGAGGCTCCACCTCCGCGAGCTTGCGAGCGGGAGCCACGCATCACGTGGCGTCAGGTGGAAGGCCTGGCGTCGTCCGGGGCCCTAAACATGGAACCACCATGCCTGCGGGCCCCATCCTAGCCATGCTCGCCCGGCGCTCCCAGCGCGGCCCGTGCGAATTCTAAAACACACTCTGAGGCGCTCCGTACGCAGAACGGCCCGGCATCGCCGGGCCGTTCTGCGCAGGAACCAACCTCAGGCCGCGAAGGTCCTATGGCTGCGGTGCATGACTTCGGCTTCGAGCTCGGCCTCGAGGGCCTGGACCTGACGGAGGACGGCGAGGCCGCGCGGAGAAGCACTCATCTGGCGCTCAAGCTGGTTGAAGACTTCGTGCAATCGCTCAGCAGTGGTCCAGAAGGCCGGGTTGTGCTGTCGAACGCTGGTGTCCATGTGCATGGTGGCTCCAGTTGCTTCCTGGACATCATCATCGTCTTTGATGATCACCAATGCTAGTGATAGACATCACAAGAAATGTCACGAGTTACGCAAGATTTTGTCATGGATTGCGTGACAATTCGCGAAGCTCTTGAAAAACATGACATTCAGGTCGTGATCGACCCGCCCAGGCGCCCCCCGGGGGTGGTCGACAGGCCCCTGGTAGCCAAAAGATGGCCGATGGCCACCGCCGCGGCATCGGCGGCGTCAGACGCCAGGGGCTCCTTCAAGTTCAACAGAGTCATCACCATCTTCCCCACCTGGCTCTTGTCTGCCCACCCGTAGCCGCTGACGGCCTTCTTCACCTGCATGGGGTTGTAGTCGCCCACGGGAAGCCCGTGGAGGGCTGCCGTGAGCAGGATGCCGCCGCGGATCTGGCCCAGTTTCAAGGCCGTGGCGGCGTTCTTCTCCACGAAGGGCGATTCCACGGCCATGAATCCTGGGGCATGGGCGGCGATGGCCTCTGCCAGCCGCTCGTGGATGCGGAAGATCCGCTGGTCGAAATCCGCCCCCCGGGGACTGCGGATGACCCCAGCTTCCACCAGGGTCATCCGGGAACCAAAGCGCTCCACCACGGCCCAGCCGCAAGCCAGGGAGCCCGGATCCACCCCCAAGCAACGCACCGATGACGGGGCGACGATCATCGGCCCTTCCGCTTGCCGACGCCCCGGACGCTGCCTTTCGGCGGCCTGGGGCTGGCCTCGCGCTGCTTCCCGCTCACCTCGCGGGCCTTTTTTGGCGGGCGACCTTTAGGCACAGCGCCACGCCGATTCCGCGTTTCCTGCGTCTGAGATCTTCCTCGGCGGGGTTTCTCAAGATCTCCTTCTCGCAGCGTCGCAGGCGCTGCGAGCGTGGGCACGAACTGGAACGCCTTCCCGTGCGCATCCTGGGCCTTCGCTTCGGTGAGCCAACCGCTGATGCGGCGCAGATCCTCGTCCACGGCGGTGATCTCCACCTCCACCGCGTCGCCGATGGTGAGCACCACCGTACCCCGGAGGCCCGTGGCCTGGGTGCGGTGCTCGTCGATCCAGAAGTTGCCGCCCAGGGCCGCCAGGGGCACGCCCACCTCCACGAAGGGGGCCTCCAGGGTGATGAACACCACCTTGGCCGAGAAGCCCTGAATACGGCCCTTGAAGCGCTGGCCCACGCGGGACTTCATCAGGAGGCAGGCCTTCCACTTGTCGTTCTCGCGCTCGGCCTCCGTGGCCTTCTGCTCGGCGTCGCTGGCGCCCTTGGCCAGCACGGCCAGGTGGCTCTGGAGGGCCTCGGGCAGGCGCTCGCCACGCAGGACCTTCCGCAGGAGACGATGGATGATGAGATCCGGATAGCGCCGGATGGGGCTGGTGAAGTGCAGGTAGTCCTGGAGGGCCAGGCCCGAATGGCCGATGTTCTCGACGCTGTACTCGGCCCGCTTGAGGCTGCGCAGGAGCAGGGTATTGATCATGGCCTCCAGGGGCCCCCCGCGGATCTTGTCGAGCATGGCGTTCAGGTGTTCGGGAGTGGGGATCTCCTTGGGCTTGAGCAATCCGAAGGTGCGGGCGACCTCCGCGAAGATCTCCAGCTTGAGCGGGTCGGGTTCGTCATGGATGCGGTAGATGGCGGGGATCTTCTTCCGCGTGAAGAAGCTCGCCACGGTTTCGTTCGCCAGCAGCATGAACTCCTCGATCATGCGGTGGGCATCGTGCCGGGGATAACGCCGGGCATCCACCGGGCGGCCTTCCGCATCGAAGATGAACTCGGCCTCCTCCGTGTCCAGGTTCATGGCGCCGCGGCCCAGGCGGATCTCCGTGAGGCGGCGCGACAGCACCAGCGACTCGTCCAGCAGGGCGCAGAGTCCCTCGCCCAGCTCGGCGCGCTTCCGCGTCGAGAGGTCGATGCTGGCCTCCTTCACTTCGTCGTAGGTGAGGCGCTTCGCGCTGCGGATGACACTTTCGGACAGCCGGGTCTCCACCACTTCGAGGTCGGGGGAGATGGTCATCCAGGCCGTCATCGTGAGTCGGTCCACGCCCTCGCGGAGGCTGCACAGATCACCGCTGAGGCGGTCCGGGATCATGGGGATGGCCTCGTCCGGGAAGTAGACGGAGGTGCCCCGCAGCCGGGCCTCCTCATCCAGGGGACCGCCCTCGGCCACGTAGTGGCTCACGTCCGCGATATGGACGCCCAGGAGCCAGCCGCCGCCTTCGGATCTGGGCAGGACCTCCAGGCTGATGGCATCGTCGAAGTCCTTGGCCGTGGGGGGGTCCACGGTACAGGTGAGCACCTCGCGGAGGTCCTCCCGGCCCTGGATCCACTCGGGAAGGATGGCGGTGGGGAAGGGCGCCAGCTCGCGCATGACGGCATCCGGGAAGGCCGTGCGCAGGTTGAAGAGGGCCGCCGTGAGCCTGTTCTCGATCTTCAGATCGGTCTTCTTCCCGAGCCGGGCCACCACGGTGCCGCGCAGCTGCTTGGCCGCGGGGTCGGCGTCCAGCTTCACGCTGACGAGCTCGCCATCTTCAGCCAGGTCCGTGGGCGGCACGGTGATGATCTGGGGCAGGCGGGGTTCGAGGGGCACCACCCGCCAACCCCAGGGCTGTTTCTGGAGCGTCCCGGGCAGGGGGATCTCCCCGCGTCCCTTGACCTCCAGCACCCGGGCCTTGATGCGGCCATCCCAGCCTTCGCCGCTGACCTCGGCCACCACACGGTCGCCGTGGATGGCGCCGTGGGCGTCCCGCCAGTCCACGAGCAGGTCCATGCCAGGCCCTTTGCGGGCACCAGCCAGCCTCAGGAATCCGCCCGCGCCTTCGGGATGACCGAGGAAGGTGGCCTCGAAGGTTTCGTACGGACGAAGCCCCGGGGCCTGGGCTTTGGCAGCTTGGGGCCTCGGGGGTCGGGAGCCGTTTTTACGGTCTGGGGTCTGGGCCGGAGCACGGACGGGGATGCGGGGAGCGGCGCGGCGGGGCATGACCTCAGGGTACAGCCTTCCGCGACGGCGTCCCGGAGATCAGCCCTTCTTGCCCTTCCTGATGGGCTTGGCGGGGGTCGCAGGGGCCTTGCCGTTCAGAATGTCCAGCTGGCGCTTGACCTTCTTGCTTTCAGGATCCAGCACCGCGAGGCGGTAGAGGAAGCGCGCCTTGCCGGCCTTGTCGCCCTGGGCCTCAAGGTAGGCTGGGCTCGACACCACGGCTTCGACCCACTTGAGCTTGTCGCCCTTACCGGCCTTGTAGTCAGCCACCTGATCGGCCTCGCCCTTGAGCTTGTCTTCCATCACCTTCACCAGCGGGTCATAGGACTCGGATTCGCGTTTGGTGACGTCCAGGTAGGTCTGGAAGAACTTCACCCATTTGGCGTCTTCCACCAATTCTTTTTCCACACCGATGGCCAGATCCAGTTCTTGGCGCTCGCCGGGATCCAGGACGCTTTTGCCCTTCAGTTCCTTGATGCGGGCGTCATTTTCTTCGAGCACCTGCTTGGCCCGGGCTCCGGCGGCAGCGTAATAGGCGACGGTCTGCGTGAAGGGTTCCTTCACCCCCGTGTAGCTTTCGACACTCAAAGCCTTGGCGGTCTTGGCGTACTCCAGGGCCTTTTCCCAGGCCCCGGCAGCATCGGCCGCTTCCACCGCCATCCGGTAGGCCTGGCCGAGATCCATGTAGTCTGAGCTGCTCTGTACCAGAGTCTGGTTGTTGGTCTTGTCGAAGGCCGGCTTCACGGCGGGAAGGAGGGCTTCGGCCCGCTTCAGGGCATCTGGGAACTGGAGATCCGCCATCAGCTTGTCCACGACCGGGCGTTCAGCCTTCACCCGGTCCCCCAGGGAAAGCGCCGGGGCCTGGGCGATCAGGGCTGCGGGAACAAGAAGAGCTGGAAGGAGAGCTAGTATGCGCATCAGCTTGATCCAAGATGAAGGGGCGGAACCCCAGGGGGGAAACATTCATTGTCCCCGGGCCGTCCAGCCTTGGCTAGCCCTGGGAATGCAAGCCGCAATTATCCCAGGGCTTCGGGCATCTTTCTGATCTCGGACCTAACGTGCTCCGGTTCCTCACCCACTTTGGAAGCAGGCCTTAGCGGAACCCGCAGGTAGCATGGGGGCATGGATCTGGTCCTGCTCCGCCTGTCCGCCCTCGGCGACATCCTCCGCGTGCTGCCCGCCTGGGCGAATCTGCGGGAGGCCTTTCCAGGGGCCCGCTTCCGGGCCGTGGTGGAGGATCGCCACGCCTTCCTGCTCGACCCCCTCCCCTGGCTGGAGCCGGTGATCGTTGAGCGGAAGCGGCTCTCCAACCCACTGACGGCCCTGCCCGAACTGAAGCGCGTGGCGAGCCTGATCCAGGGCGCCGAGGCCAGTCTGGACTTCCACGGCATCCTGAAGGCCGCGTTGATTCCCAGACTGGCTGAGGTTCCGGAACGCTGGGGGGATGGTGTGACAAAGGAGTTCGCGGGATCGCTCCAGACCCATCCATTGCCCTTCCGACACCAGACCCGATACAGCCAGGCCCTGGGGTTGGCCGAGGCCTTCGGTCGCAGCCGGGGCGTGGCCGGCCTGGGCCGGTTCCACCCGGTGTTGAGGGCTGTCGAACTTCCAGATCCCGGCGCGATCTGGCTCCAGGATGCGAAACCGCGCGCGGTGCTGGTGCCCGGCGCCTCGCGGCGCGGCGCCATCAAGCGCTGGCCGCTGCGCCACTGGATCACGCTGGCCCGGATGCTCAAGGACCGTTGGGATCTGCGCTGGTCCTTGGGACCCGAGGAAGAGGATCTTCGCGGCTGGCTGCCGGAGACGACGGGTGTTCCCGCGCTTCCACGGCTGGGCTTCTGGCAGCTGGCCTCGGCCCTCCGGCAGGCGGACCGCGTGGTGGCGCCGGACACGGGCCTGCTGCACTTGGCCGTGGTGCTCGGTGTGCCAGCCCTCGGCCTTTACGGGTCCAGCGATCCAGTGGTGGCGGGCCTGCCGCCAGGAGCGGGGCGCATCCTTCGCACAGACATCAGCTGCTCTCCCTGCCGGGAACGCGCTTGCCAGCGGCGACAGTGTCTGGAGGCATTGGCGCCGGAATGGGTGGCTGAAGCCTTCCGACCTTAATAGATCTTCGGGAATTTCGGACAATTCAAAGAGTCTCCTGTTTTTTTGATGTTTTTTTGCAAATAATGAGGCACTTGGGATCGGATCCGCGACATGCCTTCGACTGACGCCTTCCAGGAGTTGTTTCGCCTCCACCCGGTCCCCATGTGGATCTACGATCTGGAGACGTTGCGGTTCCTCGAGGTGAACGAGGCGACATGCCAGACCTACGGGTACGATCGGGAGGCCTTCCTCCGGCTCACGCTCCGCGATATCCGGCCACCTGAGGAAGTCGCCTTGCTGGAGGGGAATGTGGCCCGTGGGCGAGAGCCCTTCCAGCGGAGCGGCACCTGGTGCCACATGACCCATGCGGGACGGGTCTTCGAAGTCGAGATCACCTCCCACGCCCTGAATTTCGGCGGGAGGGATGCGGTCCTGGTCATGGCCCGGGATATCTCCGCCCGGTACCAGGAAGAACAGGACCTCAAGCGGAGCCACATCAGGCTCGCCCAGGCCCGGCGGCTGGCCAGGCTGGGCATCTGGGATTACTACCCGCTGACCGACCGGCTGGATGGCTCGGAAACATTCCTCGAAATCATGGGGATCCATGGGCAGAAGCCGATCCGCTGTGCGAAGGATTTCTTCGTCCTGGTGCACCCAGAGGACCGGGGCTGGGTCCTGAAATGGATCCTGAAAGCCCTGAAGGGGGAGGCCAACCTCGACTTCGAGCATCGTTTGGTCCTGGATTCGGGAGAGGAGCGGGTGCTCCACTTGTCCGCCGAGGTCGTGCGGGAGGGGCCCGATCGGCCCATCCAGCTCTGGGGTGTGGCCCAGGACGTCACCGAGGCCCGTCGCCGCCTGACGGCGGATCTCCAGTCCCAGAAGCTGGAAAGCCTGGGGCTGCTGGCAGGTGGCATCGTCCATGATTTCAACAACCTGCTGACCGCGATGCTGGCCAATTTCGAGCTTGCGGCGGAAACGATCCCCGAAAGCAGCCCCGCCCATCGCTACCTTCGTCTGGCGGCCACCGCCGCCGAAAAGTCGGCCCTGCTCACCTCCCAGCTGCTCGGGTTTTCGGGGAAGGGCCGGTTCCGTGTGCAGCCCCTCGATTTCAACCTGGCGGTGAGGGAGGTTCTGGACATGCTCCGGCTGTCCCTCGGCCCCAAGGTGGAACTCCACCTCCACCTCGAGGAAGACCTTCCTCCCGTGTTGGGGGATCCGGCGCAGATCCAGCAGGTGATTTTGAACCTGGTCACCAATGGCGCCCAGGCCCTGGGCGGAGAATCGGGATCGATCCGCATCACCACGGAATCGGCCAGCCTGGACGAGGCCTATATCAAAAGCACCTTCGCACCCACGGATCAAGTGCGCCCCGGTCCCTACGTCTGCTTCCAGCTTTCCGATACCGGGTGCGGTATCCCCCCGGACAGGATGAGCCGCATCTTCGATCCTTTCTACACCACCAAGCCGACGGGTCGCGGCCTCGGCCTCGCCGCCCTCCTGGGCATCATCCGGAGCCACGGCGGGGCTTTGAAGGTCTACAGCGAGGAAGGCAAGGGGACCAATTTCAAGATCTTCCTTCCCACGGCCAAGCGTGGAAATCTTCCGGCCAGCCAACCCCGGGTGCCCGAAGGCCGCTGGGTCCCTGGCGGGCAGGTGCTGGTGGTGGACGATGACGAGCTGGTTCGGGCCACCGCCCGCGGCATCCTGGAACGCCAGGGATTCGAGGTCCTGGAAGCCCCCACGGGGATCCACTGCCTGGACACGTTGCGAGCCGCCCCCGGGCGGATCCGCCTGGTGCTCATGGATCTGACCATGCCCGGGATGGATGGGGTGGAGACCTATCAGGCCCTGCGGGTCCTGGACGCCAAGGTTCCGGTGGTGCTCACCAGCGGGTACAACGAGCAGGAAGCCATCAACCGGTTTGTGCAGGCCGACCTGGCTGGATTCGTCCAGAAGCCCTTCAGCGCCGATGGGCTGGCGCGTGTGGTGCGAGAAGCTTTGACTGGGGCTGCTAGGGAATACGGAACTTGAACTTGCCTTCGTGGCACTCGAGGCACTTCACCTTGGACGGCTGGTGCTGACGATGGCATTCGGTGCAGGGGATCTCTCCCAGGTGGGAATCGTGGGGATTGGGCTTCGCATCCTTCGTCAGGGCCTTCATGGCGGGGTAGTCCCCGTGGCAGACCATGCACGATTCAGAGGACACCGCCTTCTTGGTGGGCCTTTCCTCCTGATGGCAGTCGAAGCAATGGACGCCGGCCTTCACGTGATGCGCCGGCAGCTTGCGGCCAGTGGATTCCTGGGCCATGGCCGAGGCTGTCAGGAGGAGGCCGCATAGCAGGCTGGCGACGCAACGGGCAGGTGTCATGGCGATTCCTTCGGGGGCTCCCGGCGGAAGGGTGCCGCCAGATTCCTGAGCAGTCTACAAGAGGCCGAAGCTCCCTCTGGATCGAAGGCCGCCAGACGGTTCTGGAAATGCAGACCAGGAGGGCATTTTTAGCACGCGCGTGATCTGAATCACGTTTTTAGCCATATGAACGGACGGTGCTGGAACCAGTGTACGATCATGACCCGCAGGGCATTTATGACGGCATCTTTCCAGTTCATTGCTAGATAGCCAGAAGAACTTTCAGGGACCGACACGGGGGACACCCCGGCCTGTTTCCTGATTCAACAAGGGGTCCATATGAGAGGGAACCGCATGCACCTCGCCTCGGGCTTGGCCGTGGCGTTGGGGTTGTCTTGTTTCGGGGTCCTTCAGGCCCAGACAGCCCAGACGCGAGCGAAGGTCCCCACCACGATTCCCCGCTACCAGCCGCAGTTCACGGTGAAGGGCCCCATCGACCTTCCGGGCGCGGACGAGCTCATGGATCTCGGGTACGAATGGGCCAGCGGGTTCAAGAAATTCCATCCGGAAGCGAACCTGATCTACCGATCGAAGCTCACGAAGGAGGCCGTGAAGGACTTCCAGGATGGGTCCGCCCTCCTCATCCTCGCGGACCGGGAGCTCACACCTGACGAGACCAAGGCCTTCCAGACCAAGTTCAACTACATGCCGATGCGCATCCCCGTCTGCCTGGACGCCAACATCGTCTTCGTCAACAAGGCCAATCCGATCACCTCCATTTCCATGGAACAGTTGGACGCGATTTATTCGCGGGCCCGTCTCGGTGGCACCAAGACTCCGGCATTGGTGTGGGGCGATCTCGGGCTCAAAGGGGAATGGGCCAAGCTGCCCATCGTCGCCTATGCGCGGGCCGAAGGCACGAACACGCGCACTTCGTTCGCCGCCCAGGCCATGCTCAAGGGCGAGTACCGGGCCGGCATCCAGGAGCGGGGCGACTCTTCGGCTTTGGCGGAAGCCGTCATGACGGATCGAGCGGGCATCGCCTTCGGCACCATGGCCTCCTGGTACTTCGCCAACAAGGTGCTGCCGGTGACACCGTACCACATCGAGGACGCCCGGTTCCCGAATCAGGATGCCATCACCACCAGCAAGTACCCCATGCCCCGCATGTTCTACGCCTACCTGAACCGGACTCCGGGCCAGCCCCTTCCCGCGACCATCAACGAGGTCATCCACTTCCTCCTGACCCAGGAGGGACAGAACGCCGTCGCGGATTCCGGCCTGCTCCCCGGCCCGCCGGAATTCATCACCATCGCGTTGCGGCGGCTTAGCCGGTAGACTTTCTGGACCTGATGCAAGCAGAAGCCCGGCTTCGCCGGGCTTCTGCTTGGGGGTCCGGGGGTATGCGCGCAGCGCGGAACCCCCGGAAAGCATTAACCTCGTCTCCAGCCGACGCTGCCGTCCTTGCGGTCCTCCAGCACGATACCCATGGCCTTGAGCCGGTCGCGTACGCGATCGGCCTCGGCCCAGTTCTTGGCGGCCTTGGCGGCGCGGCGGGCTTCGATGAGACCTTCCACCTCTGCATCGAGGCTGGTCGCTTCGTGGGGCCAGGCGGCGAAGATACTGTCGGTCTCGTCCAGGAAGGCCAGCACGGCGGCCCGCTCCTCGCGGGTGAGAGCCACATGGTCGTCCTGAGCGTTGAGGTCGCTGATGAGGGTGAAGATCGCCGCCAGGGCCTCGGGGGTGTTCAGGTCATCGGCCATGGCCGCCCAGAAGGCCTCCCGGGCCTGATCCAGACGAGCCATGGGGTCGATGGCCTCGGCCCAGGGGCCGCCGCCGGGCTGGCCTTCGCCCTCCATGCGCTTGCGGAAGGCCCGAATGCGCTTCAAGGAGTTCTCGGCGGCGCGGAGGCCCTCGAAGCTGAAGTTCAGCACCTTGCGATAGTGGTTGCTCTGGATGGCGTAGCGCAGGGCGATGGGGTCCACGCCCTTCGCGATGAGGTCGCGCAGTGTGAAGAAGTTCCCCAGGCTCTTGGCCATCTTCTGGCCTTCCACCATGAGGAACTCGCCGTGGACCCAGTGGCTCACCCAGCGGTGGCCGAGGCAGCCTTCGCTCTGGGCGATCTCATTCTCGTGGTGGGGGAAGATCAGGTCCACGCCGCCGCTGTGGATGTCCACGCGCTCGCCCAGCAGTTCCATGCCCATGGCCGAGCACTCGATGTGCCAGCCGGGGCGCCCATGGCCCCAGGGGCTGTCCCACCAGGGTTCGCCGGGCTTGGCGGCCTTCCACAACACGAAGTCCGTCACGGAATCCCGTTCGTACTCGTCCGCGTCCACGGAGGTTCCGCCCTGCATGCCTTCCCGATCCAAGTGGGCCAGGCAGCCGTACTGGGGCAGGCCGGCGATGCGGTAGTACACGCTGCCCTCGCGGACGTAAGCCAGGCCCTTGGCTTCGAGGTCCTGGACCAGCCTGATCATCTGCGGGATGTACGCCGTGGCCCGGGGGAGGAAATCCGCCCGCTGGATGCCTAGCGTATCCAGATCCTCCAGGAAGACGGCGGTGAAGCGCTCGGTGAGGGCTTTCATGGCCCCGTGGCGGGCCTCGTTGCAGGCGTCCGCCGGCAGGCCCCCCTGGGAATCGCGGATGATCTTGTCCTCCACATCCGTGATGTTCATGCAGTGCTGGACCTGGTGATCGGCGGCCCGGAAGGTGCGTTTGAGCAGGTCCTGGAAGAGGAATGTGCGTAAATTTCCAATATGTGCGTAGTTGTAGACGGTGGGTCCGCAGGTGTACAACGAAATGCACCCTGGCGTCATGGGCACGACGGGTTCAATCTTTCGGGTCAGGGTGTTGAACAGGGAGATCTGCCGCAGCATCTTCATGGCTCTAGGTAACCATCTTTGGCCGCACTTCTGAAGGCTTCGTGTGTCCTCATGGGTCTCTTTACTGGAAAATCCAGAGACGAATCGCCAACCGGGCAGGACGCACGCCTGCTTCGGATGGCGGAGGAGAACAAAGCCCTCCAGGGCCGCTTGGAGGAAACCCGGGAGCTGGTACGCCATCTGGACGAGGATCGGGACCTCCTGCTGGGGGCCCTGGAGCGCCTCCACCCGGGGCTCTCTCCCGGAGAGCTAGGGCAGGCTCTGCTGGAGGTCTGCTTCAAGCCGCTGGGTCTGGCCTGTTTTTTCGTGGCCTTGGCGGACTGGGATGACGACCGGCTGGTTTTCGTTCTCTACCACGAGGGCGGGCGGGCCCGGCAGCATCCTTCCCGGCGGCTCTCCGATCGGATGGGCCTCTCCGAGAAGGTTCTTTCCGGTCGCCGGGCGATCTACATCCGAACGCTGGAGGAGGGGCATACGGCGGGCAGCCTGCTGACGGCTGCAGAGCTGGCCACGGGCCTCATCCCCCATTCCTGGTACGGCGTGCCGCTGGGCTGGGGGCCCCGGCCTGCGGGTCTGGTGAGTTTCCAAAGCTTCCAGACCGACGCCTTCAGCGAAAGCCAACGGCGGGTCATGGATGCCCTGGCGGCCCTGATGTCCACCTGCATGTCCCACGAAGCGGCGCTTCAGCACCACTGACGTGAAGTGTCGGTCAGGTCCGCTGAACCAGGGCTAGCAGGTCGTCCGGCAGCACCCGCGCCCGGTTGTCGGAGCCAGCCACCAAATGGACGCTCTCGCCCTCGGCCAACGGCGTGCCGTCCCGCTCGATGCGGTAGCCGAACACCATGCGGCGACGGCCCGCCTCCTGGAGGAAGGTCCGCACCTGCACCAGCTCGTCGTAGCGTGCCGGCGCACGGAAGCGCACGCGGATCTCGTTCACCACCAACCGCACGCCCCGGGCTTCCCACTCCGCATAGCTCTGGCCCAGTTCACGGAGGAAATCGCTGCGGCCCAGTTCCATCCACACCGGATAAGTCGCGTGGTGGACGATGCCCATGGCATCCGTCTCGGCATAGCGCACTCGGAGTTCGGTCAGGGATTCCATGGCGGGGCAGTCCTCAGGCTTCAGTCCTCAGTCTTCAGTGCCGGCGGTTGTCCGTCCATCAAAAAGCCCCGCCGAAGCGGGGCTTGTGGTGCGCACGGACCGGGCTCCCGGCTACTCGACGGTGACGCGGATGTGATCGCCCTTGTCCGTGGTCACTTCCAGGAGCAGGTCGCCCGACTTGGCGTCGGACAGCAGCTTCTGGAGCTGGTCGGGCTTCATGCCCTTCCTGGTTTCTCCATTGACCTTGATCTCGCCCTCGCCGGCCATGTCCAGGACGCCCTTGGCCAGGCTGATGGGCATGCGCACATGGATCTCGGTGGGGCCATCTGTGCCCCGGTGCTTGGCGTGGTGCTGCATCATCGTCTTCGAGACGATGTCCACTTTGATGAACCGCGCGCTCTGCGCGGCCAGAGGAAGGCTGAGGCTGGCCGCCAAGGCCAGCGGAATCATGATGGCGCGCATAGGCGGCCTCCTTGGAAGGATTGGGGTTCGGCACTCGCCGGGTCGCATGGTATTACGGGCCGCTGATCCGGCAGGTTAGCCCGGGTATCCTGGAAGGAAGATGGAACGGAAGCCTGTCTGCCTCCATCCAAATTCACATGCGGTCCGCCCGCCCCTTTTTCCGGAGTCCCAGCATGAAGTCCCTCGCCGCCCTCCTGCTCATGGTCGCCCCCCTGGTGGCCCAGGGTCCCGCCAAGTGGGAGCACGACTATCAGGCCGCCCTCAAGCGCGCCAAGGCCGAGAAGAAGGTCATCTTCATGGATCTCTGGACCGAGTGGTGCCCGCCCTGCCAGTACCTGCAGAAGAACGTGTTCCCCAGCCCCGAGGGCCAGGCCGCCCTCGCCAAGGTGGTGCCCTTCTCCGCGCTGGTGCAGAAGCGTGACGGCACGCCCCTGCCGGAGGGCACAAAGTTGGCCGAGAAGTTCAAGCTGGATGCCTACCCGACCATGGTGATCCTCGACGCCAATGGGAAGGAGGTCCGCCGCCAGGTGGGCGCCTTCCGCACCGGCGCGGAGTTCGCCGCGTGGCTGGAGAGCAAGTAGTCCAGAGTCTGGAGACCGGAGGTACTGCCTCCTGATGCGGCCCCTTGGGGCCGCGTCTCTTTTCTCAGGCTGGCGACGACCCACTCGTGCTGCCCCGCCCCCGAACTTCATGATGGAGGCGGCCAAAGGCCGCGTCAGGAATCTGTACCTCCAGACTCCAGACTGAATGCCTACAGATCCTTCACCCCTCCCGCCGTCTTCGGTGGTTTCGGTAGGCGCTGTTTGAGCCCTTCCAGCTCATCCTGCTGGGCGCCCATGCTGGGACGGGGCGGGGGGGGCGGGGGCGGTTTCTTGGGATTGGGCGGGGGAGGCGGAGTCGCGTCCTTCACGAGGGTTTGAAGGTCGTGGATGGCGTCGCGTTGGCCCGGTTGTTCGAGCAGCAGCCGCTCCAGCAGGGCACGGGCTTCGGCGGGGCGTTTGGCGGCCAAGTGGGCGCGGGCGGCCAGAAGCAGGGCCGGGGCGCGCCAGGGGGGCAGGGGCCGCGGGGCGCCCTGGCCCACCAGGGGCGACAGCGCCTTCAGGGCCTCTTCGGGAAGATCCGCCCGCAGATCGATCTGGGCGGCCAGGAGCACATGGGAGGGTTTGGCGTCCCCGGGGCGCCAGCGGCGGGCGCCGGGCAGGTCGCCCTCCTCCAGGGCCCGCTGGGCGAGCCAGGCCTTCACGCTGGGGGGGGCCCAGATCCTCCCGGCCTGGGCCCGGAGGGCAGGGGCCGCCACGGCCAGCAGCAGGAGCAGCACGGGCCGCCAGCGGGCCATGGGCTTGCCGGCGAAGGCCAGCCAGAGGGCCAGCCCCGCCAGGGCCAGCCAGGCACCCACCTCGGGATGGGCGGGCTGGAGGGAACGCCGGGCGGGCAGGGGCAACTTGCCCGCCGCCAGGGCCTGGAATCCGGCGAGGGCGGCCTCGCCGTTGGCGAAGACCCGGCCGCCGGTGGCTTCGGCGAGACGGGCCAGGAAACCCAGGCGAGCGGTGCTCACGGCGGGCTCCCCCGCGGGGAGCTGGCCCTCGGGGCCGGGCTTCGCCGGAACGGCATGGGGCTGTCCATCCCCGAAGGCCAGCACGTAGAGCGGCAGGCGGGCCCGTTTCAGTGCGTCAGAGGCCCGCTCCAGGGCGGCATCGGGCGTTTCCCAGGTTTCCTCGCCATCGCTGAGCAGCAGGATCACGGCGGGCGTGTCCCGATCCGCCTGCGCGGCCACCTGGGGCAGGCCCCGGCCCAGGCTGGTGCCCGGGGAACCCACCTCGCCCGGCACCACGGCGCGCAGGGCCTCGCGCAGCAGGGTGCGGTCCTCCCCGGGGGGCTGCACGGGGATGGCATCGCCCGTGAGCAGGTCCAGGCTCCAGCGGAGGCCGGCCTGGGGCTGGGACCAGATGCGGTCCAGGGTCGCCACCGCCGCGTCCCACCGCGGGCGCCCCGCCGCATCGGGCACGGTCATGGAGCGGCTGGCGTCCACCACCACATGCACCGTGAGGCGCGGGAATTCCGGCAGGCCCCAGCGGGGCTCCGCCAGGCCGATGCCCAGGCCGACCAGCATCAGCGCCATGCCCAGGCCCTGCCAGAGCGGGCGCTGTCCCACCACCTGCACGCCCAGGCCCGGTCGCAGGTGGGCGCGCAGCGCCAGGGCCAGGGCCGCGATGGCCGCGACACCGAAGGGCACCAGCAGCCAGGGGTGGGTGAAGGGCAGCATGGTCTGCGAAATCAGAAGGACAGACGGGCTTCCACAGCCCGGATCAGGGATCCAACATCCTGGACAACCTTGGGGCGGTCCAGGGGGTCTTCATCTTCGTCATCGAAGGCTTCGTACCTAAACTGCACGCCAAAGGCGCTGTAGGCCACCAGGCTACTAAAGGGTGCCACATCCGCACCCATGCCCTCCAGCGCCAGCAACAGGCGGCCGAGATCATGAGTGCGGGGATGTTCGGCTCCCAAGGCAGAGATCCAGGCTTTCAGCGCCTTCTCAATGGCCTGCTGGGCGTGGAAACCCATGATCTCATCCGCGAAAACGGTGGCGTCCACCATGCCCTGGAGAGCCTGCCAGTCCTTCATGGCCATGGCGAAGATCCGCTGGGCCTCAGGAGGCGCGCTCATAGAGAATCCTCCCTTCCTGAAGAGCCCGGCCGATGATGTGGTTTCTCGATCCCCGCCAGGCCTCCACCTCCTGCGGCGTGTAAAGCAGAAGATCCTTGGAAACCGCCACATGCCCCAGGGCGCAATAGAGGCGGCCCAGCCGCGCCCTGCGGCCTTCCAGCGGATCGGCTTCGCCCACGATGAGCAGATCCAGATCCGAATCCTCCCGTGCATCGCCTCGGGCCTGGGATCCGAAGAGGATGATCATTTGCGGATGCACCTCGCGAATGATGGTGTCGCGGATCTCCGCAAGCTGGGCTTCCTGGGCTGGGTTCATGGGGTGGGTTCCAGATTCATCATAGCGTTGGCTTCTCTGCGGCGTGGGTCTGTTGACGTCAGGCCTCCCAGGCCGCGTCCACGGCGGCATCCAGTTCGGTTTCGAGGGTCGCGATCTTGCCGCGCAGGTCGAGGAGGGGCTCGCGGGCCTTACGCCAGGCGCGTTTCAGGAAGTCGCGATCGCCCAGGGTGGGTTCCTTCAGCTTCTTGTTCCGCCGCTTCAGGGCTTCCGCCAGCGCCGTGGCCTCGTCCAACTCCCAGAACGCATCCAGCTTCTCGCCGACGGTTGCGAGCTGCCAAGGCGCATCCTGGCGGAGGAATTGGAGGAAGGATCGGCGCGGCGATTCCAACTCAACATGTTTATTTTGAAGGTCTCTGGCTGCCTGCCTGATTTCCTCCCAGATAGGAGATGGCGTTGGAATTAGGAAGGTCTCGATGAACTGAGCTTGAAAGCGATTGGTCTGCCCTTGAATCTGGCTGGCTACATGTTGGATATGGCTGAGAAGCAATCCAGAGTTCAAAAACGCAAGCACTGCATCATCTTCATGGGGAAAGAAATAAACCGTGTTGGCTAGCAAATGCTGAGTAATACCTGCGAATCGTGGCGTGACGGCCATGTCGGGCCAAGCAATGACTGGCCCATCCATGAAACGTTCATAGGCCTCCTGCGCCTGTTGCAACTCGAACCAGGCCTGCTTGGTGGCGCGGTGATCCAGGCCCACGGTCTTGCCATTCTTCTCGAAGCTGCGGAAGGGCTTCAGGTGCTTGGCCACGGCGGGGAAGCGGTCGTGGAACTCGGCTTCGGTATAGCGGTTCTTGGGCGTGTAGATGAGGAAGCGGGGCTCGTCCTGGCGCAGGGCCCAACGGCGCACCTCGTCGCCGATGACCAGGGGCTTGAGGACCTGGGTCGCTTCGGGGTTCTTCGCCACCAGCGCGTCGCGCTCGTTCTGGGTCAGCCAGAAGGCTTCATTGAGGCCAGTCTTGATGCCCCAGCAGATGGGCGTCTCGCCCAGGTACTCCCGCAGGGTGATGCCTTTCCGTTTTCGCGAGGCGAAGGCAGCGCCCTTCGCTTCGTCCACCAACAGCCAGGCGTCTTCGCTGAGCTGGGGGGCGGGCACAGCCAAGCCGCGAGCGCCATCTAGGGTCTCTAGTTCGTCGTCGGTGTGGGGCAGGCTGGGAATCTGGGCAAAGCGCGGGGGTGCGGTGGTCCCGCCGTCGCACTTGGTAGCCAATAAGATCATTGGGTACGTAGTCGCATCTTTGAACACGGGCAATTCGCCGAAATCCAGCAGGTGGTCCAGCTGGAAGCGGGCCTTCAGGTAGGCGCGGGAGGGCTGGCCGTACTGGGCGCGCAACCACTTGTTGCTGACGATGATGCCGTAGCGCCCGCCTTCCTTCAGCAGCCCGGCGCTGAGCTGGAAGAAGTAGCAGTAGAGATCGGCGCGCTCCTGGTGGACATCGGGGAACGCCGTGCGCAGGTGCGGTTTCTGATCCTTGAACAGCTCCATGCGCACGTAGGGCGGGTTGCCGATGACGGCATCGAAGGCCTCCACGCCGGGGAAGAGCTGCCGCCAATCGGCGGTGAGGCTGTTGGCCACGCGGATCTGATCGCCCAGGTTGGCGAGCTTGCGGCCCGGCGTGGCGCTTTCCAGCCAGAGGGACAGCTGGGCCAGCAGGGCGGCCTCGGCGTGCAGGTCTACGCCGTAGAAGCAGCGTTCGAGCGGCGGCAACGCCTTCAGGCCCGCCAGGGCGCGGCTGCGGGGCGTGTCTTGAAGGATCTGGAAGCCGGGCATGTCGTCGTGAACGGTATCCTCGGGCACATCGGGCAACGAGGATGCCGCCGCCAGGGCCTGGCGGTAGGCGGGCTCCAGCAGCTCGCGCAGCACCCGCAGGCCCATGGCCAGGAAGGCGCCGCTGCCGCAGGCGGGATCCACGATGCGCAGATCGGCCACGGCGTTCCAGGTGGCGTGGAAACTGTGCAGGAGCCACGGGGCGGAATCACCGTCGGGGCGCGGCCCCAGGGTTTTCACGGTGGCTTGAAGGGCCTCGGCCGCGCAGCGCTCCACCAGCGGCTTCAGGGTGTGGCGGCAGATGTAGCGCGTCACCCAATCCGGGGTGTAGTAGATGCCGTCGCTGTGGCGGGTGTTCTGGCGCTCGCCGCGGGCGGCATCCAGATCGCCCAGACTGGATTCAAAGCAGTGGCCCAGCACGCTGATGGGCAGCTCGGTCACGAAATCGCGGTCGGCCAGGTGCAGCAACTGCTTGGCCAGATCCTCCGTGAGGGCGAAACCGGGGCCATCCACGGTCTCGTCCTTGCGGAACAGCCCACCGTTGAAGGCCTGGATCTCCAGCACGGCATGGCCACCGCGGAACTCGCGGCGGAAGCCCTTGTCCAGACTCTGGAACAGCATCTGGAGGTTGCGGTGGAGGGGTTTCTCCTCCAGGTGGCCGGTGTGCTCCTGCAAGTCCGCCAGCAGGCCGTCCGGCAACAGGTGGCGGCTTTGCGCGAATCCGGCGAACAGGGTGCGGTTCAGCAGCTTCTGGGCGGCCAGCAGGGCCCTGGCGGGGGCCTGGGAATCATTCTGGTCCTCCAGCAGGCGCTGGTAGTGGCCCTGGGCCACATCGCGGACGGCGCGGAACTCCTGGTAGAAGGCGCGGGTGATTCGTTCCTGCTCCAGGGGCGCGGCCTGGATCTGTTCCAGCAGCCGGGGCCGCTGACCGGGCCGGGCCGGGATCAGGTTGGCGGGGCTCAGGAAGAAGGCCAGTTCCTGGAGCACGCGCTCGCGGTCCTCGTGTTGGAGCCGGTGGAACTCGAACACCCAGGCCTTGAGCTGCCGGGTTTCCCGGGCGTACAGCCGGATCTCGCGGAAATTCGACACGAGGATGAATTCGGCGTGGGCGTGCTTGTCGGCGTACGAGAACCCCTGTTGCACCGGGGACATGGCATAGGCGCCCTTGGGAGCCTTGTCCAGATCGGTGCCGCCGTCCTTCAGTTCGAGCACGGCATAGGTGGCCGCCTCGCCCTCGGCCCCGCCGAAGCGGCCGAAGGAGGCGTCGGGCCGGTCGCTATCGGCCTCGGTCTTGTGCTCCTCCCGCATGGTGTAAGGCTGATCCGCCGGCACCGAACCGTTGGGCAGGTAGCCTAGGCCCTGGTGGAACAGCAGGTTGAGGAACTGGCTCCGGTTCGCCTGTTCCTGGATGACGACGCCCTGATAGTTGGCCAGACGGTCCGCCCATTCCAGGGCCGCGGACCGGAGGGCATCGGGGACCTCCACCTGGGTCAGCAGTTGGTCCAGCCGGGAGGGGGCGATGAGCGGATTCAGGGGCATGTCTCAGTTTCCTACAATCCACGCGGGCCGGGGCTTGCCGCGCTTGAAGGCGAGGTCGGCGGCCAGGGGCAGGGCGAGCAGGGCCGCGACCAGGAGGCACCAGCGGGCCAGGGGTCGGCTTTCGGTGGGGGGGTCCACCGGCAGGAGGGTCTTCTCCAACTGATCCACGGCGGCAAGGCTGCGGGCCAGTCCGCCAGGGTCTCCGGCGCTGAAGGATTCGCCGCCGGTGAGGTGGGCGACCTCCTTCAACATGGCGTGGTCCACCTCGACGTGAAGCCGGGCGAAGCCGCCGCCTTCCAGGGGCACCAGGCTTTCGCCGTCGTTGCCGATGGCCACGGCATGGATGCGGATGCCGTTGCGGCGGGCTTCCTCCGCGGCTTCCTGGGGCGTGACCCGGCCCCGGTTCTGCACGCCATCGGTGATGAGCAGGATCACGCGGCTGCGGGCCGGACTGTCCTCCAGCCGCCGCACGGCGGTCATTAGGGCCGAGCCGATGGCGGTGCCGTCGTCGCGGCTGTCCAGGTCCAGCCTGGCCAGCATGCGGAGCAGGCGGTCGTGGTCGGCGGTGAGCGGGCTCAACGTGACGGGGTGGCCGCTGAAGAGGATGAGGGCGAAGCGGTCGTCCGGGCGCCGCGGCACGAATTGCGCGAGGGTCCGGCGGGCGGCGTGCCAGCGGTCCTCGTCTGGCCGGTCGAGGATCTGCATGCTGCTGCTGCCATCCAGCACCACGGCGAAATCCACCACGGGCGCCACGCCGCGCAAGGGGCTCCGCCATTCAGGGCCCGCCGCCGCAAGGCCCAGGGCGAGGGCCAGCAGCGACGGCAGCCAGTGGGAGCTGATCCGGGCCAGGGGATCCGAGGGCCGGGAGGAGGGGATGCCCCAGCGGTAGACCACGCGCCAGGCCCAGACCAGCAACGGGACCGCCACCAGCAGCAACAGGGGATGGCGAAGGGTGATCATGCGCCCCCCTTCTTCCGGTCGCTTCGGGCGTCCAGCGCGGCCAGGAGGGGCTCCGGATGTGGAAAGGGCGGCTCTTTGCGACCGAAGCGGGCGGCATCCAGGCTCTTCGTCCACTGGGCCCAGGGGCCGAGGTTGCGGGCCTGGAACTCGGCGGGTCCCCAGGCGCGGGCGGCCTCTCCAAAGCGGGCGGCCAGCAGGTCGCGGCCCAGGGCATGGGCGGCATCGAGGGCGGCGCGGTCCCGCTGGACCGGAGGCCAGTGTCGGCGGAAGGCGTGGGCCGCGTGGTTCAGGCGGCGTGTGGCGGAGCCCTTTCGCCATCGACGGACGGCCCAGGCGGCGAGGCCCAGGGGTGGCAGCAGCAGCAGGCTGGCCCAGGTCCAGGGGAAGGGGATGGCCGGCAGGCGGTCGTCATTCCCGCCCCCGAAGCCCACCCAGGGGCCGCCGAAGGGGATGGTGCGGGGCACGTCGAGGCGCAGTTCGGGGCTCCGCTGCCCATTGCCCAGGTCCAGTGCGGGGATCACCGCGGACCCCGGTTCCAGGGCCTGCACCTGGAAGCGCCAGCCGCGTCCGTCCGGCAGGGGTTCCATGGAACGCAGGCGCAGTGGCCCCAAGCGATCCTCCACCGTGGGCCGCGGCGGGGCGGGCTTCAAAGGATCTTCCTCCCGCAGCTCCAGCACCTGCAATTCACCGAGCCTCAACGGGCCTGCCGCCTTCCATGTGGGCGCGGCCCACGCCATCAAGGTCGCTGCCATCAAGAATGCAGTTTTCCCATATCTCGGATTTCGCGCGCGAAATCCGAGCGAGGACCGACCATTGGAGGAACCCACCCCGCTCATGCCCCCCCCGCCCGCAGCCAGGCATTCAGCTTCACCACGGGATCCTCGATCAGGTCCCAGCGCTGCCGCTCGATGGCCGCGGAGAATCCGGGGTCGGGCCAGGTGATGCCTTTTCGATCTGTCCGATCCTCGGGCTGGAACCACACCACGCGATGGCGCGTGGCCAGGGGCTTCAGCAGGGGAGCCAAGCCCTGCAACCCGGCGCCGTTGCTGAAGAGCCAGAGACGATGCCCCTTCCCGTGCTGGCCCCAGAGGCCCAGAGCCTCGCGCCAGGCGGCCTCCGTGGGGATTGACGGGCCGCGATTGGCCAGCGTTTCCAGGATGCGCAGGCCGTGGATGCGTCCGCGTTTCGGCGCGATGCGCAGGGCGGGTGTGTGACTGTCACCGGGAACGATCAGGCCCAGTCGATCCCCAGTGGCTTGCAGCGTGGCGAAGGCCGCGCCGCAGAGCTCCAGGGCCCAGTGCAGGGGCGACACGGGATCGCCCAGGTACATGGAGGGCGAGGGATCCACCACCAGCCATAGCACCAGGTCGCGGCTGCTCTCAAAGCGCTTCATGATCGGCTCGCCCGTGCGGGCCGTCAGGGGCCAGTTGATGAAGCGGGGATCATCGCCCGGCACGTAGGGCCGGTTCTCCACGAAGGTGAGCCCCGCGCCCTTGAACTTGGAGGGATGCAACCCTTCCGTGCCCCCGCCCAGGCGCCCGCGCAGGCGCAACGGCAGGCGTCGCAGGCGGGCGAGAAAGCGGGCGGGGAGGGGCATGGAGGTTCAGTATGGCGGAATTCAGTCCTCAGTCCTCAGTCCTCAGTCCTGAGGCCTCAGGGACTGCTTTCTGTTGCGGCGCTGCGCGCCGCGCCAATTTTTTGATTGGGTGCCGACCCACTCGTTTGAAGTGGCCTCGTCCAAAGGCAAAGATAGGCGTGGCCGAAGGCCACCTCGGGAATCCTTTACTGAGGACTGAGGACTGAGGACTGAGGACTGAGGACCGAGGACCGAGGACTGCCCTCCTACCACTTCACCCGCACGCGGTACGTCAGGGTGGCGCTGCCTTCGGCGGGTACCGCGACCTTGAAGCGCGCGGTGCCGGCGGCCTCCTTGGTGAAGGGGTGACTGTTCTGGACCATCTCCCAGTCGCCGGGCATGGGTTCCAGCACGTTCACGGTGACGGATTCTTTCTTGGCGTTCTTCAGCTCGATCTGGAAGGCGCTTTCATGCACATGGCCGTACTTCCCCTGCTTGCCGAGGCTCTTGTAGTCGGTCTGCTTGCGCTTGGCCGTGACGTCGAAGGCGTCGCCCAGCTTCAGGCGCACCAGCTCATTCTTCGGTATGTGGTCCACGTTGTCCTCGCCCACGAACTGGGCGCGGCCCGCGCTGTCGCGCTTGTAGACGCGGATGATGCCTTTGGGCAGGGGCATGCCCAGGTGGCTCGATTCCTTGTTGTCGAATTCCACGAAGACGCCCACCTTCTGCTTCTCGCCCAGATCGCCATAGCTGCCGGAGTAGTAGTAGCCCTGGCCCTGGAGCAGGTATTCCTTGCGCACGGGCACGCCGCTGGCGCCGAGCAGGGCCACCTGTTTGGTCTGGTTCACAGCCAGGGTGGTGGGGCGGTCCAGGGTGTAGAGGTGATATTCGAAGAGGCCCTCCTCTTTCATCTCCGGCGCCGCGGCCTTGGCTCTGGCCAGGCCTTCCATCGCGGCGTAGCCCCGGTCAGGTCGCTGTTTGGCCCGGTTCACATCCCCCGCCACCAGTTGCAGGGTGGCGTTGGGGTAGGCGGCACCGCTCTGGTTGGTGAGCGTCACCCAGCCGCTGAGGTCGAGTGTCTTTTCATCGGAGGACAGGTTGGCCACGTAGTCAGCCCGCCAGGAGAGGCCGCCTGTGAGGTAGCTGAGTTCGAGCTGCTGGGTTTTATCGGCGGCGCTGTTGAGGCTGATGACCAGGGTGGGCCGGGCCCGCAGGTTGCCGGGCACCTTGGGGAAGATGAGGCGGCCGGGGGCGCTGGTCTCGATGCGGTCAGCGAACTGGAGCACGGTGCCGCCGTTGGTGGCCAGCACCGTGGCCTCCTCGCGGACTTCCTTCGCACCGGCGCCATCCGCGTTCGGGACGTTGCGCACCACTGTCACCTTCTCGCCCACGTACTTTTCCAACAGTTTCTGGGGTGTGAGCAGGTCGAAGTCGAAGTTCTGTTCCGCCACCCAGAAGTCCTTCGGGTGGGTGAGGTTCCGTAGCAGGGCCGTCTCGGGCCGGATCTGGGCCGACACCTCCTGGAAGGCCAGGCGGGACTCGCCCCTGGGCAGCCGCACCTCCCGCGTGTCCTTCACCAGGGCCAGGTTGTCGTTGTAGATGGTGACGGCCAGGGCCTTCTGGTCCTTCAGCGTGGTGACGGTCTCTTGGGCGACCAGGAGCGAGGGCAGAGTGGCGAGCAGCAGGATGTGGCGCATGGGGCCTCCAGGGGGGACGGGCAGGGTGCCCGATACCAGGTCATGCCGTGATCGCAACTATCCTTTCAGGAAAAGGAGAAAATCCCCTTCCTTCAGGCGATCTTCCCTTCGCCGGCCAGTTCCTGGATGCGGGCGAGGCCGCTGTCAAGCTGGCCCTGGAGGAGTTTTTCGGCGCCCATCATGGCCATCATCGTGGGGATGTCGGCCTCGTCCACCAGGCGCAGGGTGCAGCCTTCCCCCGCGGCGGCGATCTCGAAGCGCAGTTCGTGATCGAAGAGCTTCTTCGCGCCGGGCACCAACACCACCCGCTGGCCAGGCACGCGCTCCTTCACCACCAATTCCTGCGGCATCTTCATGCCCATGACTTCGATGACGTAGCTGTGCTTGTCGGCGTCGCCCTGGAAGTTCACGGCGGCGGGCTCCAGGAAGGCCCGGTGCTTCGATAGGTCGGAGAGGAAGGCGTACAGCGCGTCGGCGGAGACGGGCAGCGTGGCCGTGGTGGTCTTGATCGTGGTCATGGTCGCTCCAGGGTTGGAAGAGCCATCGAACCATGAAGTGAGCCGGATCGCGAGGCCCTACCTCCAGGCAACCAGGCTCAGCGGGCGTAGGCCCGTTCGCCGAAGAACGCGGTGCCGATGCGGATCTGGTCGCTGCCGGCCTTCACGGCGGCCTCCAGATCACCGCTCATGCCCATGCTGAGGCGCAGGGGCTGGCCGAGGTCCTGCTGGAGGCGGTCGCGCAGGGTCGCCAGCTGGGCGAAGGCGGCATCATTCTCGGGTGGGGGGATGGCCATGAGGCCCCGGAGGGGCAGGCGCTGATCGCCGCCCAGAGCCGCCAACAGCGCGGGCAGATCGGCTTCTGTGCAGCCGCCCAGCTTGGTGGCCTCGTCCCAGAGATCCACCTGGATCCAGACGGGACGCACCACATCCAGTGCTTCAGCCAGATGGCGCAAGCGCTCCACCAACTCGGGCCGGTCCAGGCTCTGGATCTCCGCGAAATGCTGCAAGGCGGGCTTGGCCTTGTTGCGCTGGAGGGGGCCCAGCAGCACAAAGGCCAGGTCCGGGGCGGCGGCGGCCTTGTCGGTGCCTTCCTGCACGTAGTTTTCACCGAAACGGATGAAGCCGAGGGCGGCCGCCTCTCGGATCAACGCCAAGGGCTGCTTCTTCGACACCGGCAACAACTCGACGCTTCCCGGGTCCCGGCCCGCGGCCTCGCAGGCCTGATGGATGCGGGCCCGCAGGCCCTCGATGCGGTCCGCCAGGTTCACGGCAGGAAGAGGATCCGCTGGCAGGATTCGCAGGCCACCGCGCCCTTGGCCTCTTTCAACTGGAAAAGGAAGGGGCCGCGGAGTTTCACGTGGCATCCGGAACAGGCGCCGTTCTCCACGGCCACCACCACCCGGCCCTGGCGGGCCGCGGCGAGGAGATGGAAGCGCTTCACTTCGGGCGCGGCCAGCTTGGCCTCCAATGCGGCCTGTTTGGCCCTGAGCTTCTTTCGCCCTTCCACCTGGTTGGCGTGTTCCTCCAGGAAGACAGCATGGAGCTCGTCGAACTGGGCTTTGAGGGTGACCCGCTCGGATTCGAGGGCCGCCAGAGCCTGTTCGAGGGCCAGGGCCTCCGTTTCCAGCGCCTTCAGGGGCCGGGCGATCTGCGCCCGGAGGCGCTCCTTCTCGTCCAGTTCGCGGATGGCGGAGGTGTACTGCACCTTCTGGCTGGTGGTCTTCACAGCGGTGCGGGCGCGATCTTCGTCCTTCTGGGCCTGGGTCAGTTCCTTGGATTTTATCTGGATGTAGTTGCGGGCCGTGTCCAGGGCCTTGGTCTTTTCCGTCGTCTGCTTCTCGATGGCCTTGAGCCGGGCATCCAAGGCCGCAAGGTCCGGGGGCAGGGCCGACAGGTCGCGTTCAATGGTCCGAAGGTAGTCCAGAGTGGCTTGCAGGTCGCGCAGGGTGGCAAGGTGTTCCATATGATCAAGGCTACACCCGCAAAGCGTCTGTCAAACGGATTCGGGCATATGACATTATTGGGAAGAAAATATGATTTGTTCTAACTAAGATCTTTGAATGGTTTGAAATATCCGGCTTGACTGGGCCGGGAGGCGATGACAAACTTGGCACTCGCTGTAGCTGAGTGCTAACAGCTCTCGTTCGTCTCCCTACACCCATCTTTCATCGAGGAGGCCCCATGGCCATCAAGCCCCTGTCCGACCGCGTGGTGCTGAAGCGCGTCGACGCTGCCGAAACCGTCAAGGGCGGCATCATCATTCCCGACACCGCCAAGGAAAAGCCCATGGAGGCTGAAGTGGTGGCTGTCGGCGAAGGCAAGATCAACGAGAACGGCACCCGCAACCCCATGTCCGTGAAGGCTGGCCAGAAGGTGCTGATCGGCAAGTACAGCGGCACGGAAGTGAAGATCGACGGCGTCGATCACGTGATCGTGCGCGAGGACGAGATCCTGGCGATCATGAGCTGACGCGGCTCTCAGCCGAAAGCTGACAGCCCATTCGAACCGCATCAAACCATCCCTTTCCGGAGACACACATGGCCAAGTCCATCATTTATGCCGAAGATGCCCGCCAGGCGATCCTGCGCGGCGTGAACAAGCTCGCCGACGCGGTGCAGGTGACGCTCGGTCCCAAAGGCCGCAACGTCCTCATCGAGAAGAAGTTCGGCTCCCCGCTCATGACCAAGGACGGCGTCACCGTCGCCAAGGAGATCGAGCTCAAGGACAAGCACGAGAACATGGGCGCCCAGCTGGTGCGCGAGGTCGCCTCCAAGACCTCCGACATCGCCGGTGACGGCACCACCACCGCCACGGTGCTGGCTCGCGCCATCTACCGTGAGGGCATCAAGGCCGTCGTGAGCGGCGCCAACACGATGGAGATCAAGAAGGGCATCGACCTCGCGGTCGAAACCGTCGTGAAGGCCATCGACGAGATCAAGAAGCCCGTCGAAGGCAATGCCATCGCCCAGGTGGGCACCATCTCCGCCAACGGCGACGAAGAGATCGGCCGCATCATTGCCGAGGCCATGGGCAAGGTCGGCAAGGACGGCGTCATCACGGTGGAAGAGGCCAAGGGCCGCGACACCGAGCTGACCGTGGTCGAGGGCATGCAGTTCGACCGTGGCTACCTCAGCCCCTACTTCGTCACCAACCCCGACCAGATGAAGGTCGAGCTGGAGAACCCCTACATCCTCGCCTACGAGAAGAAGGTCTCGAACATGCGCGACCTCCTGCCTCTGCTGGAGCAGGTCGTCAACAGCCGCCGCCCCCTGCTGATCATCGCCGAGGATGTGGATGGCGAAGCTCTCGCGACGTTGGTGGTCAATAAAATCCGCGGCACACTGAACGTGGCCGCCGTGAAGGCCCCCGGCTTCGGCGACCGCCGCAAGGCCATGCTCGAGGACATCGCCACCCTGACCGGCGGCAAGGCCATCAGCGAGGACCTGGGCCTCAAGCTCGAGAACCTCACGCTGGCTGATCTCGGCAGCGCCAAGAAGATCGTCATCGACAAGGAGACCACCACCCTCGTCGAGGGCGCCGGCAGCACCGAGGCCATCCAGGGCCGCGTGAAGCAGATCCGTGCCCAGGTGGAGACCTCCACCAGCGACTACGACAAGGAGAAGCTGCAGGAGCGTCTGGCCAAGCTCGTGGGCGGTGTCGCCGTCATCAAGGTGGGCGCGGCCTCCGAGACCGAGATGAAGGAGAAGAAGGCCCGCGTGGAAGACGCCATGCACGCCACCAAGGCCGCCGTCGAGGACGGCATCGTGGCCGGCGGCGGCGTCGCGCTGCTCCGCAGCCTGACCAAGCTCGCCGAGCTGAAGGTGACGGGCGACCAGGCCACGGGCGTGGACATCGTCCGCAAGTCCCTGGAGGAGCCCCTCCGCCAGATCGCCAACAACGCTGGCGTCGAAGGCTCCGTGGTGGTGAATGCTGTCCGCGAAGGCAAGGGCAATTACGGCTACAACGCTGCCAGCAACGAGTATGGCGACATGGTGAAGTTCGGCGTGGTCGATCCCGCCAAGGTGACCAAGTCCGCCCTGCGCAATGCGGCTTCCGTGGCCGCCATGATGCTGACCACCGAAGCCATCATCGCCGAGCTCCCCGAGCCCAAGTCCGCCGCCCCCGCGGGTCCCGGCATGGGCGGCATGGAAGACATGTACTAAGCAGCCAGCAGCCATCAGCTGTCGGCCATCGGCTGCCAGTTGCGAAAACGCCCCGCATTCGCGGGGCGTTTTCGATATCAGGACTGGCTTGCGGAGGCGGGTGGGATGTGATTGAAGCCCGGCCGGGAATGGGGGTAACCTGGCGGTTCCTAACCTCGGAGTTCCCCATGAAGAAACTCATCGTCGCCTTCGCCGTAGCGGCCTTTGCCGTCACCGCCTTCACCCAGGACAAGCCCAAGGAGACCCCGGCTCCCAAGGCGTGCAAGGAGTGCTGCAAAGGGGATAAGGCGACCTGCAAGGGTGATAAAGCCTGCGACAAAAAAGCGGACTGCAAGAAGGCTGATTGCCCGAAGGCCAAGAAGGCTTGAACCCCCGCCATTGCTGATAAATGCCCCGCATCTGCGGGGCATTTATCTTATACTGGACAAGATTATCATTTTTAATTACTACCAAAGGGTTGACTATGCCGTGACCCGGGAGGATGCTTCCTGTCGAACCCCCGGGAATACCTTCCGGGGACCTTGAAAAGGCAGGGGAACCCATGGGCATGGGCCTTCTCTTCGACGCCACGCGCTGCATCGGTTGCGGCGCCTGCAGCTCCGCGTGCAAGGAGCAGAACAAGCTACCGGGCAAGGTAGAGGAGGTGTTGACGGCCTATACCTGGACGACAGTCCAGGAGAGGGAAGGCCTCAATGTTCGCCGCCTGTGCATGCACTGTGAGGTGCCCACCTGCGCCTCGGTCTGCCCCGTGGCCGCCCTGACCAAGACGCCCGAAGGCCCGGTGGTATATGACGCAGAGCGCTGCATGGGCTGCCGCTATTGCATGATGGCGTGCCCCTTCGAGATCCCGAAGTACCAGTGGGACCGCCCGGTGCCCGTGGTCGGCAAGTGCATCATGTGCGCGGGCCGCCTCAAGGAAGGCAAGCCCACCGCCTGCGCCGAGGCCTGCCCGGCGGAAGCCACTATCTTCGGCAAGAAAGAGGACCTGATCTGGGAGGCCCGGACCCGCATCCGCCAGAAACCGGGCGCCTACGTGGACCACATCTACGGGTTGACTGAAGCTGGCGGCACCTCGGTGCTGATGATCTCCAACGTGCCCTTCGACAAGCTGGGTCTGAAGTCCAACCTGCCTGCGGAACCCCCGGCCATGAAGACCTGGCAGGTGCTGTCCAACATCCCCGACTTCGTCGCTGTGTGGGCCGTGTTCCTTTACGGCGTCCACTGGATCACCGCCCGCCGCGAGGACGTGGCAAAGGCCGGAGCCAATGGCAACGGACACGGCAATGGACGGGAGGACCGGTCATGAACACCCTCGCCACGCTCTCTCCCCGACGGTTCCGTCCCGGCTTCTGGACCGGCGTCTTCGTCATTCTCTTCCTCGCCTTCTGCACCGTCACCGTGATCCGCTACACGAAGGGGTTGGGTGCGGTCACTAACCTGAGTGACCAGTTTCCCTGGGGCCTTTGGATCGGTTTCGACCTGCTCTGCGGCGTGGGCTTGGCCGCAGGGGCGTTCACCCTCACCGCCGTGGTGCACCTCTTCAACCTCAAGCGCTTCGAACCCATCGTGCGTCCCACGATCCTCACCGGGTTCCTGGGCTATGCCTTTGTGATCGTGGCGCTGCTGCTGGATCTGGGTCAGCCATGGCGCATCTGGCACGCCATCGTCTACTGGAATACGCACTCCGTCATGTTCGAAGTGGCCTGGTGCGTGATGCTCTACACCACCGTGCTGGCCGTGGAATTCTCCCCGGTGGTGTTCGAGTGGTTCGGCTTCCATGCGCCGGCTCGCCTCATCCACCGGCTCATCACGCCCCTGGTGATCCTTGGCGTGCTCCTCTCGACCCTCCACCAGTCTTCCCTGGGATCGCTCTACCTCATCGTCCCCAGTAAGCTCCACCCGCTTTGGTACTCCCCCATGCTGCCGCTGCACTTCTACATCTCGGCCATCGGGGCCGGCATCGGCATGGTGATCCTGGAGTCCTATCTCAGTGGACGGGCCTTCCATCGTCACCTGGAGATGGACCTGCTAGAGCCCCTGGCCCGCGGGATGGTGGTGGCCTTGGGCATCTTCGGTCTCATGCGCCTGCAGGGGATCGCCCGCAATCACGCCTTCGGGAGCCTTGGAAGCTACGAAGGTCAGATGTTCCTCGTGGAGTTCATGCTGGGCGTGATTCTTCCGGTGGTGTTGATGTCCTTCCGGCGGCTGCGCGCCAACCCGGACTGGCTCGTGGGTAGCGCCTTCCTGGCGGTGCTGGGCTTCGTCATGAATCGCCTTAACGTCAGCATCACGGGCATGGAGGCGGCTTCCGGCACGCGGTACATCCCCTCGGTCATGGAGATCATCGTCTCCCTGGGCCTAGTGGCCACGGGCATGGCGATCTTCGCCTTCGCGGTCCGTACCTTCTCCATCTTTCCAGAAGGTCCGGTGGCCTCCCGCCGCAAGGAACCGGCAGCCTGAGCCATGCGAACCCGCATCGGCACTCGCCTGATTCTCGGCGCCGGTCTCGCCACCGCGCTGGTCATTGGCGGCATGGCGGTGGTGATCCTCCGATCGCATACGGCCCAGCTCCTGGCAGAACGCACCCGCAGCGCCGACCAGCTGAGCGAGACCATCAAGAGCGCCACCCACTTCGACATGCTCGAGAACCGCCGGGAGAACCTGCACCGGCAGATCCGCGCGGTAGGGGGGCTCGCGGGCGAGGGCATCCAGAAGGTCCGGGTCTTCAACAAGGAGGGGCGCATCATGTTCTCCTCCGCCGAGGAGGAGATTGGGACCAGCCTGGATATCCGGGGCGAGGCCTGTTATGCCTGCCATGCGGAGGGCCGGCCCCTTGAGCGGTTGGGCATCCAGGCCCGGGCCCGGACCTTCCGCGCACCAGACGGGACCCGCGTCCTGGGCCTCATCAATCCCATCCCCAACGACCCTTCGTGCTTCACCGCCACCTGCCACGCCCACAGCGCGAAGCAGAGCCTCCTGGGTGTGCTGGATGTGAACGTCTCGCTCGCCGAGGTGGACCGCGAGATCGCCCACAGCCGCATGTTGATCACGGCCTCCGCCATTCTGGCCATCCTCGCGGGCAGCCTGATCCTCTGGTGGCTCAATCGGCAGCTCGTGGTCCGGCCTGTGGCGGCCCTGGTGGCCGGTACGCGGCGGGTGGGCGAAGGGGATCTCAGCACCATGATCCCCGTGAGCGGAAACCACGAACTGGGCGCACTGGCCAGAGCCTTCAACACCATGACCCAGCGCCTGGCCGAGACCGAGCGTCAGCTGGCCCAGGCGGACAAGCTGGCTTCCGTCGGGCGATTGGCCGCGGGTGTCGCCCACGAGATCAACAACCCCCTGACCGGCGTGCTCAGCTATGCCTCCCTGCTTCGCAAACGGCTGGATGGGGATACGGAATCTTGCGATGACCTGGACGTCATCGTGCGGGAGACGGTGCGTTGCCGGGGGATCATCCGGGGCCTCCTGGATTTCGCCCGGCCCACCCCGCCTGCCCGCAAGCCCATGGATCTGAACGAGGTGGTACGGCGGGCCGTGTCCGTCGTGATGACCCAGCTCTCGCTCAACCAGGTATCGCTATCGCTGGACTTGGCCGCCGAGCTTCCCCCGGTTCATGCCGATGCCAACCAGATCCAGCAGGTGGCCGTGAACCTGCTGCTCAACGCCGGGGACGCCATCGGCACCGAAGGCGGAACCATCCGCGTCACCACCCGCATCGGAGCGGGGGATTCGGTGGAACTGCTGGTCCAGGACAGCGGACGGGGCATCCCGGCGGAGGATCTGCCGCGGATCTTCGAGCCCTTTTACACCACCAAGGGCAGCCATGGCACGGGCCTGGGCCTCGCGGTCAGCTGGGGCATTGTCGAAGCCCACGGCGGAGACCTGGAAGTCCGCAGTGACCCCGGCCAGGGGACCTGCTTCACCCTTCGCATTCCCACGGACGCCGGCCGCCCCGGCGAGGGCGCGGACAGCGGCCTGCCCCCCATTCCCACCACCTAGGAGGTTCTCATGACCGCCCTGTTGATCCTTTTCATGTTTGTCGCTTTCGTGGGCATCGACTTCCTGGTGCGCACGAGCCTCCGCCGCATGAAGGAGAAGCGTGAACGGCAGGCCCGCGAGGCCGTGCTGAACACCGCCATCCACCTGGATTTCACCCATGAAGCCAAAAGCCTCAAGCGCGTGGAGGTACCGAACCCCAGGGCCCGCATCCTGGCCGTGGATGACGAGGCGGTGGTGCTCGACTCCTTCCGCCGGATCCTGGTCCTCGACGGCTTCAGTGTGGATACGGTCGAGCACGGTCCCGAGGCCCTGGGCCTGATCCAGCGGAACGACTACGACTTCCTGTTCACCGACCTCAAGATGCCGGACATGGATGGCGTCGAGGTGGTGAAGGCGGCCAAGCACCTGCGACCGGACCTGGATGTCGTGGTCATCACCGGCTACGGTAGCATCGAGACCGCCGTGGACACCCTCCAGCACGGTGCTTGCGAGTACGTCCAGAAGCCCTTCACCGCCGATGAGCTGTCGGAGTTCGCCCGGAAGCTCCTTATCAAGCGCCAGGCCCGCATCGAGGCCCAACGCCGACCCAACGTGCGCGTGGTGGCGCCGGAAATGGCCGAGGTGGTGTCCGCCAGCGAGTTCTGCGTGCCGGGCGGCGCCTTCCTCTCCACCGGCCATGCCTGGGTGCGGATCGAGCCGGAAGGCCAGGTGCGCGTGGGTATCGACGATTTCATGCGCAAGGCCCTCGGCACGGTGAAGAGCGTGGTGCTGCCGGAACGTGGAAAAATCTTCCGGCAGGGGGAGACCTTGTTCATCCTGAAGGGACCCGAGGGAGCCGTGCATGTGGCCGCGCCGCTCAGTGGCCGTATCGAGCACGACAATGCAGGCCTGCTCACGGAGCCTGCCGAATTGATGCGCAGTCCCTATGACCGGGGCTGGGTCTGTTTGATGACACCGAGCGACCTGGCTGGCGAGTTGCCGGCCCTCAAGATCGGCCAGCCGGTCATCGACTGGTACCAGGACGAGATCACCCGCTTCCGAACCGCGGATGCCCCCCCAGCCGCGGGTGCCGTGGACTGGTCCTCCTTCGAGAAACAGTTCCTGGGGCAGACTGATCACGCCAAGGCCTGAATGCCGGGCCATTTACAAGAGAGTTTCGAGGGCGATCAGCCCTCGAAACTCTCTTTGGCGTGGTAGCTGGAACGCACGAGCGGCGCGGATTCCACGCGCTGGAAGCCCATCTCCATACCCTTCAGGTGGTACATGTCGAACTCGGCCGGTTCCACGAAGCGCTCCAGGGGCAGGTGCAGCTCCGAGGGCGGGAGGTACTGCCCGATGGTGGCAATGTTCACGCGGCTGCGCCGCCAGTCCGCCATAAGGGTCAGCACCTGCTCCGGCGTCTCCCCCAGGCCCACCATGATGCCGCTCTTCACGCGCAGGGCTGGGGCGTGGGCGTCGCGCCACTCCGCCGCGCGGCGCAGCACCTCAAGGCTCTGGAGGTAGTCGGCATCGGGCCTCACCCGCTTGTAGAGATGGGGTACCGTTTCCACGTTGTGGTTCAGCACGTCGGGCCGGGCCTCCAGCACCGTGAGCAACGCAGATTCGCTGCCGCGGAAATCGGGGATGAGCACCTCGACACCGCAGTGGGGGGACAAAGTGCGGATCCACTGGATGGTCGAGGCGAAGTGCGCCGCGCCGCCGTCCGGCAGGTCATCGCGGTTCACGGATGTGACCACGGCGAATTTGAGGCCCAGGCGGGCCACGGCTTCCGCCACCCGCTGGGGTTCACCGGAATCCAGTTCGCCCGGACGTCCCTTGCCCACGTTGCAGAACCCGCAATGGCGAGTGCAGACGTCGCCCATGAGCATGAAGGTGGCGGTACGGTGCACACCCCAGCACTCATGCAGGTTCGGGCAGCGCGCCTCCTCGCAGACCGTCACCAGCCGCTGTTCCCGCATCAGGCTTTCGACTTCCGCCACCACCTCCGGGGCCGGCACGCGGATCTTCAGCCAGTCGGGCCGGGGGCCAGGGAGGACGGGGGGGCGGGCCATAGCCCCCCATTGTGGCCGAGGCTTGCCTTGTCGAAGGCGGTGAAAAACGCAGGTTTCGGATAGAATGAACGCATGTCCGACACCCCCCAGGAAATTCCCGAATCCGCGGCTGAAGGTATGCCTGCGCCGGAGGTTTCGAAAACATTCGAACCGCCCAAGGGCTTCGAAACGAAATTCCGCGGCCTGGCCCTGCATCTGTCGGCCTTTGATGGACCTCTGGACCTGCTGCTGCACCTCATCACCGAGCAGAAGTTGGACATCCTGAACCTGCCCATGGCCGAGGTGACACGGCAGTATATGGAATACCTCTCGCTCATGGAGGAGCTGAACCTGGAGATCGCGGCGGAATTCGTGGCCATGGCGGCCCACCTGCTGCAGATCAAGTCGCGGCTCATGCTCCCCCGTCCGCCCCAGGAGACTGGCGAGGAGGATCCCCGCGAAACCCTGGTGCAGCGGCTGCTGGACTACCAGCAGATGAAGGCCGCGGCCCAGGTGTTGTCGGATCGCGAAACCGACTGGCAGAAGATCGCCTTTGCACCAGGCCTCGATCTCGACGACCACAAGCGCGTGGAGGAGGAACCCATCCGCGCCACCCTCTTCGACCTGCTGGGCGCCTACCGGGAGGCCCTCAGGCGCCTGCTCCCCCCGCCGCCCGTGGAAGTCCGCACCCAGCCCAAGACGCTGGAGCAACGGGTGATGGAAGTGCTGCGCGACTTGCAGGACGGCCTGTGGAAGCCCTTCCAGGGCCTCCTGGGTCAGGCCCGCAACCGGGAGGAGCTGGTGCTCACGTTCCTGGCCCTGCTGGAGCTGGTCCGCACGGGCCGCATCGCGCTGGTTCAAGGGGAGACCTTCGGCGAAATCCGCGTCAAGGCCGCCGAGGCCGCATGAGGACCACGTGAAGGATGAATCCGAGTCCCTTCGCGCCGCCTACCGTTTGGCCCGCCTAGTTGGGTTTGCGCTCTGCCTGGGCACGCCGGCCCTTATCGCGGGTTTGATTCTTTCTGGCCTCATTCCGCCCAGCGAGCACCGGCCTGAAGGCGCCTACCTCCAGCTCGGCCATGCCTTCACGGGCCTGGTCTTCCTGGCTGCCGCCTGGGTGCTCTGGCGTCGCGGGTCTGTGCTGAAGGCCTTCCACCTGGTTCCAGAACCTCGTCGGGCCTCGACCCTGCTGCGGGAGACGCTTCTTTATGCCGCGCTGTTCGAGTTGAGCAGCCTCTATGGGCTGGCCTACTGGATCCTGGTGGGCCGGGAGGCCGGCCGCCACGTGTTCGGCTTCATCATCCTGGCACCCCTCCTGTTCCTGGTGCTGGCACCCCGACTCGATCACTGGGTGGAGGCGGCTAGGCAGGGAGCCGGAGACGTACGATGATGTTGTCGGCGGTATCCTTGAGGTTCCCGTCCGAGACCCCAGGGGGGCCCCATGCGTGAATCCGAGACACCACACTCAGGCCCGGACGGCACCCCGGGCGAGACCCAGAGGCTGGTTGTCCCCATGACCCAGGACCCTCCCCTCCGGACCCAGAAGCTCTCTGTTTCGGCCGGGGCGGCCGGACGGACCCAAACACCGCGCCCGCCCGCTAAGCCCCGCCGGTTTGGTGGATGGATGCTGTCCCTGGTCCTCGGGGGAGCCATCCTGCTGGGAGGGGCGGCCTACCTGCTGTTCACCCGGGGGCCCGCGGCGCGGCCTGCCGTAGCGACAGCGAGGTCTCCGGAAGTGGTGGCCCCCGGCGCCCAGACCTATCTGAACAAGGCCAAGGCCGGGGATGCCTATGCCATGCGCATGCTTGGGGTGATGTACTACTACGGCCTGAATGTCCCCCAGGACCGGGAAAAGGGGATCTACTGGTACCGGAAGGCCGCCGAGCATGGCAGTGATGTGGCCAAGGCGGAACTCGAAAAACTGGGCGTCGCCGCGAAGTAGCCTCAGCTTGTTCCGCCCCGCCAGGTTAGAACCTTCGCGGTGGCGGCCTTTCCGATGACTTCGACCAGGACCGCCGCTTCCGCCTCGCGCACCTGGGTGGCGCTGCCGAGAGCTTGGAGCAGCTTCCTGGCCGTAGCCGGGCCGATGCCGGGGATCTGGGTCAGTTCGGTCTGGAGGGTCCGCTTGGCGCGCAAGGCCCGGTGATAGGTGATGGCGAAGCGGTGGGCCTCGTCCCGGATGCGCTGGAGCAGCTGAAGCACGGGCGAGGACTTGGGGATCTTCAGCGGTTCGCTGGACCCGGGGCGGAACACCAGCTCCTCCTTCTTCGCCAGGCTGGCGAGCTCCAGCTGCTCCAGCCCCAGTTCCTTGAGCGCCGCCTCCGCGGCATGCAGCTGCCCCAACCCGCCATCAATGAGCACGAGATCTGGGAATTCTTTCTTTTCCTCCTGGATGCGCCGGTATCGGCGCATCACAGCCTCGAACATATTGGCGAAATCGTCATTCTGTTCATTGGTCATCTTGAAGCGGCGGTAGCGGGCCTTGTCCGGCATGCCGTCGCTGAACACCACGCAGCTGGCCACCACCTCGCGGCCCTGGCCGTGGCTGATGTCGAAACATTCGAGGCGCCGGGGCAGGTGGCTGAGACCCAGGAACGCCTGAAGGCCCTCCAGCACGGCCTCGTTGAGGCGTGCCGGCTCGAACTTCCGCTCCAGGGCCAGCCGCGCATTCTCCTGGGCCATGGCCAGCAGGTCCACCTTCTCGCCCTTCTGGGGGGTGAGAATGCGGACCTTCGTGCTCCGGAGATCCGACAGCCAGTCGCGCAGCAGGCCCCCGTTCTCAGGCTCAACTTCCGCGAGGATCTTCGCGGGCGGGGGATCCGCGCTGTACACGCGCTGGATCACCTGGGCCAGCACCGCGCCATCGAAGGCTTCCACGTCGTCCAGCAGGTACTCCTGGCGGCCCACCATGCGTCCCTCGCGCAGCATCAGGCGGTGCACGCAGGCCCGGCCGTCCAGCACGGCGCTGCCGTAGACATCCGTGTCATCCAGATCCGAACTGGCGGCCTTCTGGCGCGTGAACCAGGCGTCCACCTGCTGAAGCGCGTCCCGGTGCTGGGCGGCCTGCTCGAAGGCGGCGGCCTCGGCGGCCTTCCACATGGCGGCCTCCAGCCGGGCCTTCAATTCGTCCCGCTTGCCTTCGAGGAAGAGTCGCGCCTCCTTGGCCTGCTCACGGTAGGCCTCCTGGCTCACAGCGGCGATGCAAGGTGCCGTGCAGCGGTGCAACTGGTATTTCATGCAGGCCCGGCCCCGCTTGCCGTCGATGTCGATGTCGCAGTCGCGGATCTGGAAGAAACGGTAGACCAGTTCCGCCGTGCGGTAGGCCGTGCTGGCGGGGAAGAAGGGGCCGAAATAGAGGCTACCGTCCTTGCGGATCTTGCGGGTGACATAGGCCTTGGGGAAGGCCTCCTTCCAGGTGAGTTTCACGTAGGGGTAGCTCTTGTCGTCCCGCAGCAGGATGTTGAAGGGCGGGAAGTGCTCCTTGATGAGGTTGTTCTCGAGGATCAGGGCTTCCAGTTCCGTCTCGCAGACGATGAACTCCAGGTCCCATATGCGAGCCACCAGCCGCCGGGTCTTGGCGTCCAGCCGTTTCTGCTGGAAGTAGGATTTCACGCGGTTCCGCAGGACCTTGGCCTTGCCCACGTAGAGCAGGTTCCCGCCCTCGTCGCGGTAGAGGTAGCAGCCGGGGCGCAGGGGCAGGTCCGCCAGCTTGCGCTTCAGGGCGGGGGACTTGTCGAGGTTGGTTCGGACAGCGGCCACGACTCAGTGTAGCTGTCGGCGGTCAGCTATCAGCTATCAGTGAGGCCGGGATTTGGGACAATGGAAGGATGCTGAACCTCGAGACCTTCCCCGTGGGCCCGCTGGGCTGCAACTGCTCGCTGCTGTGGGATCCGGACACGGGCCGGGGTGTGGTGGTGGATCCGGGCGGAGACGGCGCGAAGATCCGCCGCCGGGTCGAGGCCCTGGGCTTCAAGGTGATGGCCCTGCTGCACACTCACGCTCATTTCGATCACGTGGGCGCCACTCGCGAGTTGCAGGACCTCTGGCAGTGTCCCGCCCACCTGCATGATGACGACACTTTCCTCATTGAGGCGCTGCCCCAGCAGACGGGCATGTTCGGCATGCCCGCCATCCCCCAGCCCGAGATGGCCGCCCTGAATGCCGGGGACCAGCATCTGGACCTCACGACCCTCCACACGCCGGGTCACACGCCCGGGTCCTGCTGCTTCCATGGGGCCTTCGCCAAGGGCAAGGTGGTGCTGGCCGGGGACACCCTCTTCCGCGGCGGCGTCGGGCGCACGGATTTGTGGGGCGGCAGCTCAGAGCACCTGGAACAGAGCATCCGCCGGGAACTCTACGTGCTGGATGGCGCCACCCTCGTCATTCCCGGGCATGGCCCCGCCACCACCATCGGTGAGGAGGCGGAGACCAACCCGTTCGTGAAGCGGTAGCTTAGAGTGTGTTTTAGTATTCGCACGGGCCGCGCTGGGAGCGCCGGGCGAGCCTGGCTAGGACGGGGCCCGCAGGCATGGTGGTTCCATGTTCAGGGCCCTGGACGACGCCAGGCCCTCCACCTGACGCCACGTGATGCGTGGCTCCCGCTCGCAAGCTCGCGGAGGCGGAGCCTCCCCGCCGCCCCAGCCCGGAGGGAGGGTGGCCAGCCGCGCGCCCAGCGGCGTCACCGCGCTTGGACGATGTCCCGCATCGCCCTACGCGCGCTTCCTTCTTGGTATCGCCTGCGGCGATACGCAAGACAGGCTGATATCTGCTGGATCACGCGGCTGGCCGCCGTCGCGGCTCGCGGGAATTCTAAAACACACTCTTAGAGCGCCCACCTGGCTTTCCCGCGGCCTCGTCAGGGTTTTGTTAGGCGATCTTAACGACCGAACCGGAAGACAGCGCTCACCGAGAGCCAGGTAAGAGCGTCCATGCGCATCCCGTCGATCCCGTCCTTCTCCACCGAAACGCTGTTCAGGTGGCCCTCGAGGCTGAAGAGGCGATTGAAGTTGTAGCCGCCGCCCACACGTATGCCCATGCGCCCTGACTGGTTGGCCTCCACATCGGCGTAGCCCGAGAGTTCGTAGGTGGCCTTGACCTTGTTCACATTCAGGCCCACGAGGAAATACCCACCGCTGGTGGGAGAACCCGCGTTGAACACGTAGTCGGTCCCGAACTGGGCCACGCCGAAGGTGTTCTGCTGAGTGCTGCCGAAGATCGTCTGCTCCTTGCTCGCGAAGCCATTCGCGTTGAGGATGAGGCGCAGCTGGTGGTGCGGGGTGAAATTGAAGTCGAGGTGGCCCCCGAAGTGCAGGCCGGCGCCCCCGTTGGCGCCCAGATAGTCGCCGTAAGGCGTCTTCTTGTCCGCGAAGTCGCCGATGGGCAGGTTGAGGCCCGTCTGTAGCCCGCCGTTGAGGGTGGTCGATTGGGCCAGGAGGCCGGAACCCACCAGCAGGAAAAGGGAAAGCGCTATGGATCTCATGGCTCCTCCGGGGGAAAGCGATGCAAGGATAGCAGAGGCAAAGGTTGTTTTTACCGGCTCACCCCAACCTCTGGTGGCATGATGTGTCATCTCCCGGAGGTCCTCAATGCCTGATCTGCTCGCCTCATCGTTCGGCTGCTTCGGCCCGATCGCGATCATCCTGCTCATCTACTTCTTCTCTTGCCTCAAGGTGGTGAACGAGTACGAGCGGCTGGTGGTCTTCACCCTCGGCAAGGTGGAGGATAAGCCCAAGGGCCCAGGCCTCTGCTTTGTCTGGCGGCCCTTCCAGACAGCCGTCACCGTCAGCCTGCGCACCACGGTGCTGGAAGTCCCCAGCCAGGATGTGATCACCCGCGACAACGTGAGCCTGAAGGTGAGCGCCGTCGTCTACTCCCGGGTGCTGGACCCCAAGCAGGCCATCATCGGCGTGGAGAACTACTACTACGCCACCAGCCAGATCGCCCAGACCACCCTGCGTTCCATCCTGGGGGAAGTGAGCCTGGATGAACTGCTGGCCGATCGCGAGAAACTCAGCGCCCGCCTGCGGGAGATCATCGACCGCTCCACCGAACCCTGGGGCGTGGAGGTGAACAGCGTCGAGTTGAAGAGCGTGGACCTGCCCGAGCAGATCCAGCGCGCCATGGGCAAGCAGGCCGAGGCCGAGCGCGAGAAGCGGGCGAAGATCATCGCCGCCGAAGGTGAATTGCTGGCCAGCCAGCAGCTGTTGGAAGCCGCCAACAAGATCAGCCAGAACCCCACGGCCATCCAGATGCGCTACCTGCAGACCCTCACGGAGATCGCCGTGGAGAAGAACAGCACCATCGTCTTCCCGCTGCCCATGGAGATCATGAAGGCCTTCGAGAAGTTCATCAAATAGGGGGTTTCCACCCCCGCCACGCCGCGGCCTCCGCCTTCGCCAGGGCGGAGGCCGTGTTGCCTCGGTGGCCGTAGGCTTCGGCATCCACGGCGTCCGCCAGTGCCACCAGGAAATCGGCCCTTTCAGGTCGCAGGGAAGCCAGGCGAAGCAGCCAGACGCGGGCCGTTTCGCCCGCCTCCGGCGCCGCCGCGCGCCGCGTCCGGGCGAGCAAGGGGCGCAGGGCGCGGATGCCGCCTGGGCCTCTCGGTGCGGGCTGCCAGCGCTTCCGGGTGCGCCAGGCGACCCAGCCAGTGGCCAGCAGAGCGAGCCCCCAGGACAGGCTGGTCGGCGGCGCCTTCCAATGCCACTCCCAGTTCTGGACCTGGGCCTGGATCCAGGAGAAGCCGGCCATCTGGTCCTGGTCGGAGAAGCGCACCACATGGCGATCCCAGTGGTAGCGCAGGGTGTCCAGCCAGCGCGAAAGGACGCCAAGGCCGAGCAGGCCTCCCCTCGGATCCAAGCCGGCGACCGCGGGAGTGGGGTCCGCCACATGCCATCGGCCCTGATCCCAATACTCCACCCAGCTATGGGCCTGATCCTGGCTCACGCGGAAGTAGCCACCCTCAGGGATCCAGGGCCCCAGACGGAAGCCGTTCACCACTCTGGCGGGCACCCCGCGGGCGCGGAGCATCAAAGCCATGGCCGAGGCGAAGTACTCGCAGTGGCCCGCCTGGGTGCGGTCCAGGAAGTCCTCCAGGGGATTCGCCGCCCGGCCGGAAGGGTTGTCCAGGGTGTAACGGAACCCGCGCAGGCCCCGTTCCAGCACGCGGGCCAGCTCCGGCGTGGGCAGAATCCCGGGTGCCAAGCGGAGGCTCCAGCGTCGGGCCGCTTCGTGGTCGGGTCCCAGGTCCATCAAGTGCTCAAGCCTCCGGGGGGATAGCAAGGGCTCGGAAGCACCCGGACCACCGTCGTTCCAGGCCACCTCCAAGGGAACGGGACGGTTCCGGGGGAAGCGCCACCGGAGGCTCCCGCCGCTGCCGTTGCGCAGAGGCAGGTCGGGTGTCAGGCCGGTGGTCCCGTAAGGCAGGGTCAGGATGCCCTGGGCGCTGGGGTAGAACAGGAATTCCGCCCGCTCAGTCCCACGGACGCTGCGTGGACTCCGGAAGGCGAGCGGCGTCAGGTCGGAGGTCGTCCAGCGCATCCCTTCGACCGTTTCCAGGGCCACCCCACGCAGCAGGTCCAGCCCCGGCAGCGAGGCCGGGTCCGTGCCCGGGGGCGGGAGGATGCGCAGGACGACCTCGGGGTTGGGTTCGATGGGGCCGCCGGCGGCGAGATCCATCTGGTCGCCGAAGCCCGCCCGGGCCGCCATGGCGGGGGACCCCGGGAAGGCCGCGGGCCGGAACCCGGCATTCAGGCGGGGCAGGATCAGGAAGAAGGCTGCGCCCACCAGCAGGGCAGCGCCGATCCAGCCGGGGACGCGAGCATAGGGAGGCCGTAAGAGGACGCCCCGGCGGAGGCTGGCGGAGGTCTCCCAGCTTTGCTGGAGCAGGGCCGCCGCCGCTGATCCCAGCCAGAGCAGGGCCAGGATCAAGAACACCAGATCCGTGCTGCTGACGGCGGTGATGAGGAAGAGCAGGAAACCCATGAGCAACAGCTGGCGGCGCTGGGGGAGTTCCCGGGGCAGGGCCAGCCGCATCCCCGCCAGCACGAAGAGGGTCTGGATGGCCACCGGGAGGATGCCGTGGCCCCGGGCAAGGTCGGCCAGGAAGAAGGCCAGGGCGCCCACCTCCAGCCAGCGGTGGTACCGGCCGAGGTCCCAGCGCAGGATCTCCACTCCCGCTGCCGCCGCCAATGGAAGGGCCATCACGGCCAGGTCTTCCGGTTCGTAGATGCCCGTGGAAACGGCCGCTCCGAGGGCCACCCAGAGGGGCAGGTGGTCGATCCAGCGCGCCCACCTCACGGCCAGACCCAGCTCCCGAGGGCCACGGGCCGCGCCGCGCCAGTCACTTCGGGGAGATTGCCAGGATGGCCCAGGGCGCTGGCTGCGCCAAGCAGGGCCCAGCTCACGGCTTCCCGGGCACCCGAGGGGAAGATCGTATCCTCATCCAGAGGCAGCGGCATGCGCACGGCCAGTTCCGCACGGAGGCGTCCATGCAGGGCGCCACCACCGCTCGCCAGCCCGCGGGTGTTCGGGGCCAGGGGGGCGAGCCGGGTTGTCTCCTGGGCCACTGCCTGGGCGCTGAAGGCCGCCAGGGTGGCGAGACGATCGGACAGGGGAAGGGCTTCCAGCCCGCCAGCTTCGGCATCGAGCCAAGCCTCGCCGAACATCTCCCGGCCCGTGGACTTGGGCGGTGCCTGGTGGAAATAGGGGTGCTGCATCCAACGATCCAGCAGCTCTGGATGGACGGTTCCCGAGGCCGCCGCGCCGCTGGGATCGAAGGCCAGGCCCAGCCAACGGCGGGCGGCCAGATCCAACAGCGACATGCCAGGGCCCGTATCCCAGGCGTGGAGGCGGGTTCCGTCCCAGTAGGCCAGGTTCGCGATGCCGCCCAGGTTTAGGGCGAGCCAGGGCTCCGTGCCGCGTAGCCAACGCTCGGGTAGGGGCACCAGGGGTGCGCCCTGACCGCCCAGGGCCAGGTCGCGACGGCGGAGGTCCCACACCACTGGACAGCCAAGGGCCTCAGCCAGCACATAGGGATCCGCCAATTGGAGGCTGGCGCCCTCCGCGGGATGGTGCTGGACGGTCTGGCCGTGAAGGGCAGCCAAGTCGGGCTTCAGGCTTAGGGCCGCGCAGAGATCCGCCGCGGCGCGGGCGTGGTGGTCGCCCAGCCGTCGCTGGAGGATGCAGAGGCCCGCAGGGTCCAGGCGATTCGAAGCGGCTGCGAGAACCTCGGCCTTCAAGGCTTCGGGATAGGGGGCGACACGGTGGCCGAGCAGGGTCCGGAAGGGACGACCATCCGGGAAGGCCGCAGGATCCACCTCCACCGCCGCCACATCCACGCCATCAGCGCTAGTGCCGGACATGAGCCCCAGCACGCGCCAGGGACGGTCCTCCGGGAGTGGGATGCGGGAGCGCATGCTGCTGATGATGCCAGCAACCTCGAGGGGGGTGGATTGCGGATACCCTGGATGCCCCCGGGGGTTCCCATGTTCTGGATCATCCTCATTGTCGGTATCGTGCTTTTCGTCGTCCTGCGAGGGAGGAAGGACCGCACCGAGCAGCTTGGCGCTTCGCGTCGCGCCCTGCCCACGGGCCCGCTCGAGCCCCACACCTTCCCCTGCCCTTATCCCAAGTGCCCCACCTGCGGCGCCACGGGTGACAAGATGACCCAGGACTGGGACGGCCTGCGGGCGGTGAAGTGGACCTGCGGCTACTGTGGCGCTTTGGCGGGTGTGCAGACCCTCAAGGAGGAAGAACTTCCGCCTTCCGCCCGGCGGCGGCTCGGCCTGGACGCGCCGATACAGGGCTCTATCCCCATGCAGCAGGGGGGCTACGGCCAGCCTGGCGGCGGCATGGGCGGGCTGCTCACCGGCATGATGATCGGCAACATGATGGGTGGCGACCACCATCACCACGACAGACAGAACGGCGGCGATGGCTGGGGCGGCGGTTCCTCTGACGGCTCCTCCTCCAGCGATTGGGGTGAGTCCAGTTCCGGCTCCAGCGACTGGGGTGATTCTGGCGGCGGCGATTCCGGTGGTGGAGATTCCGGCGGGGACTGGTAAGTCGCGGAACCTGGATATCGGGCATCGGGTTCAGTCGATCTATAACTGAATCAAGGAAATGGGTCTGTACGTGGGAATAGCGATACTTGTATCGCGAATGGCTGTATCGGAAATTTTCCTTGATATGGACATTCAAATGTTCACTATGAAACCACTTTCTTTCTGACCCTGGCCATCCGATGGTGGCCGATCTTTCTGGAGCGGCTGTGGCTTGCCATCGCATGCGCTATCTGACCCTGCTTCTCGCCTCCGGAGCCATCCTGTCTGCCCAGACCACCGGGGGACTTCAAGGGCGTGTGGTGGATACCAAGGGGCGGCCGGTGGCTGGAGCCCGGGTGGCCCTGAGCGGTAACGGTATGCAAGGCGGGCGTTCGGCGGTGACGGACGAGACCGGCTCCTACCGGTTCGGCCTGCTACCTCCAGGGCCCTGCCTCGTCACTGCCACCAAGGAAGGGCTCAATACGGCGAAGGCCCAGCTCCAGATCGGCCTGGACCGCACCGCGACGGTGGACCTGACCATGAATCCCGTGGCCACTGCGACAGTCGAAGTGACGGACGCGAGCACCGCGGTGGACATGAAGGCCACGACAGGAGGGCTCAACTTCACCAGTGAGTCGATCCTGAAACTGCCAACCACCCGCGACTTTGCAAACATCGCGTTGCTCTCGCCCGGCGTGACGCAGGACAACGCAGGCTTCAAGGTTTACGGATCCTCCGGCGCGGAGAACAACTTCGTGGTGGACGGCATCAACACCACCAATGTGGAATTCGGAACCCAAGGCAAGAAGATTCCCCAGGAATTCATCCAGGAGTTCCAGGTCAAGACCGGCGGCTACGAAGCTGAGTACGGCAAGGCCACGGGCGGCATCATCAACGTCATCACCAAATCCGGAGGCAACGAGTTCTCGGGTGATGTCTTCGCCTACTCAGAGGGCCGGTATTTCAAGAGCGGGAACAAGCACACGGACGATGCCAACCTCCGTCTGAAACCACTCCTGCTGGAGAACCGGACATCGGAATTCGGATTCGATGTTGGCGGCCCGATCATCAAGGACAAACTCTGGTTCTTCGCCGCCTATGACCGCCGAACGAATAACCAAGAGAATCAGGTCCGGGCCGGCGTGGATCTGGGCCTGAAGGCCCCCACGGACTCCACCCGCGACCTGTACGCTGTGAAGTTGACCTGGAAGCTGGCTGAAAACCAGACACTCATCGCCTCCGTTCTTGGCGATCCCGAGAAGATTACGGGGGCCGTAACGACGCCTCAGGGGCCTCTGTCTACGTGGGATGGCGTGCATAAGATCGGCGGAACGGATCTGAGCCTTCGATATGAGTTGACGGGTCAGTCATGGTTCGTCCAGGTGCAAGGCAGTCAGCACGAAGAGAAGAATTCCACCCTTGCTGGGCCCGCTGGCGCTTCGCTCATCCAGACCATCAACAACATGACGGGCGACATCAGCGGAGGATTCGGTCGCTTCGACGACAAGGATTTCACCCGCACGAACTTGGCGGCTTCGGCCACTTGGTATCTCGGGCCGCATGAACTCAAGGGCGGGTTCGATCTCCAGACCGACAAGGCCACCATCCGGCGGGGATTCACTGGCGATCAGCAGGTGACTCTTGTCTCTGACGACCTTCTGAATACCCCGACCTCCAAGGTCTATTCCCACTACTATTGGACCACCGCCGGATCGAACGTGAACAACGCGCCCAGCATCATCTTCAATGCTTCCCCGAAGCATGAGAGCGCAGGCTACTTCGTCCAGGACAAGTGGGCCGTCACCCCGGCCCTCACGCTCAACTTGGGCGCCCGCCTCGACACCACCAAGATCAAAGATCAGCACGGGGTCACCAAGATCGATCTCAAGGACCAGTGGGCTCCCCGCCTCGGTCTCATCTGGGACTGGGCCGGGAAGGGACAAGACAAGGTGTACCTGAGCCTGTCGCGGTTCTACGAGCAGGTGCCCCTCGATCTCGTCATCCGTTCCTTCAGCGATGAAAGCAATCCCACCATCTTCAACTTCAGTCCCACAAGCCTGACCCCCAACCCTGCAGCAGGCACCAGCGCCATCGTGGGGTCCTACATCGAACCGGTGGATCCCGATATCAAGGGCCAATACTCAGACGAGATGATCCTGGGCGTTGAAACCACCATGGCATCCAAGTACATCCTGGGCGCCAAGTACATCCGGCGCTACATCGGTCGCGCCATCGAGGATTCCCTGGATGTGAACAGCCCCCTGGGCGACTACTTCATCATGAACCCCGGATCCAGCCAGACCGGCAAGCAGTACCCCCGGGCTACCCGCGACTACAAGGGCGTGGAAGTCAGCGTGCAGAAGAAGTTTGCAGATCATTACACTTGGCAGGCCTCGTACCTCTGGAGCAAGCTCGACGGCAACTACGAAGGGGCCTATCAGGGAGTTGGTGGGCAGGATGGGACGGGACAGCTGGATCCGAACATCAACTCCGCCTTCGATGAGCCCGCTTTCGTTATCAACAGCGCGGGTCGGCTCAGCGGCGACCGCACGCACCAGATCAAGGGCAACGGGTACTATGAGTGGGATTTCGGACTCACCGCTGGCGCCTCCTTCACCTATGCCACGGGCACCCCGGTCAATCGCCTCGGATTCGCGGATCAGGTGCAGCCATTCCCTTACACTCGGTACGAACTTTTTCTCACACCGCGGGGATCGGAAGGACGCACCCCAGACACCACCAGGTTGGACGTGAACCTGGGTTACGCCTTCAAGATTAGTGGCAAACAGCAGGTGCGACTGATGCTAGACGTCACCAACGTTCTCAACAGCCAAAGTGCCACGGCACTCGACCAGCGCTATGATTTCACGGGCGATCCAACCGTACCTAATCGACTCAACACTTACTTCAAGGCGCCCACGACCTTCCAGGCGCCCCGCTCGATCCGTCTCGGCATCCGCTACAGCTTCTGATTACGGTCAGGATTTGAACGGAAGCGGCTCCTCCGGGAGCCGCTTCCGTTTCTGCTACAGCACCTTGGGCACGACGAAATGCCCCCGATCCTGCTCAGGTGCATTCGCCAAAGCTTGGGCCTGGGTGAGGGTATCGTGAGGCTCGTCCTCCCGCCGGGGCAGGGGCCTGCCGAGGCCGGCGAGCATGGGTTCCACCCCATCCAGGTCCAGTTCGTCCAGGCTGGCCGCATGGGTGAGCATGCGGGTCATGGCCACGCGCATGGGCTCGATCTCCTCCTCCCGCAGGCTCAAGTGGGCCAGGGCGGCGCAGCGCAGCACATCCTCGCGGGTGACATCCATATCAGGCTCCCAGTTTCAGGTCCGCATCTGCGTTCTGGATCCAAGGCTCGATGTCCGGTTCCAGCAGGGCGCCGGCTGCGCCAATCATGGCGCCGTTGTCGGTGCACAGACGGGGCTCGGGGATGGCCAGGATCAGGCCAGTCTTCGAGGCCAGAACGGCGGCCTCGGCCCGCAACCGCGAATTGCAGGCCACGCCGCCACTGATCACCAGGCTGCGGGCGCCGTGTTCCTCCGCCAGGGCGGGGATGGGTTTCAGCAGCCAGGTGGAGATGGCCTCCTGCAGGCTGCGGCAGAGGCCCTGGACTTCGGGATCCGCCGCGCCCGCCTGCGCGAGGCGGGGATTCCGCTCCACCCGCAGCTTCACGCCGGTCTTCAGGCCCGAAAAACTCCAGGAGGCCTTGCCGTCGCGGAACTTCGGGGGGGTGAAAGGCTCGGAGGCCCGAGCTGCGGCCTGGGCGCAGCGGTCCACCACCGGGCCGCCCGGATAGCCCAGGTTGAGCATCCGGGCCGTCTTGTCGAAGGCTTCGCCCGCGGCGTCGTCGCGGGTTTTCTGAAGGAGCTGGAGCGAGGTCCAGTCCTTCGCCAGATAGAGATGCGTGTGCCCACCGGAAACTAGCAATACCAGGGCCGGGAAGGGCAGATCCGGCTTGGCGAAGCGGGCGGCGTTGAGGTGTCCCAGCAGGTGGTGGACACCCACCCAGGGCAGGCCCTCACGCCAAGCCACGGCCTTGCTCGCGCTGAAGGTGGCCAGGAGGCTGCCCACCAGGCCGGGTCCGCGGGTGACGGCGATGCGGTCGAGATTGTTGAGGCCCACGCCGGCCTTCGCCAGAGCCCCGGCCATCACTGCGCGCACCTGCAGCAGGTGCTCCCGTGCCGCGAGTTCCGGCACCACGCCACCGAAGGGGCCGTGGATGGCATCCTGGCTTTCCCGCACCAGGGAACGCAGCTGGGGGCCCGCAGATGTTTCCTCCACCACAGCGGCGGAGCAGTCGTCGCAGGAGGATTCCAGGCCGAGGATCAGCATCCGTCAAGTGTATCCTGGCCCCAATGAACCTCGTCCCCACCCGCGTCCAGCTGAACCGCCCCCTGCCACCCCTCACGTACCTGGCGCCGGAGGGCCTGCCCGTGGGCGTGCGGGTGCGGGTGAAGGTGCGGAACAGCCTGGCGGTGGGCCTGGCCATGGGACCTGATCCCGCGCCGCCGGCGGCGAAGTTGCGCCCCGTGGAGGCGATCATCGATCCTTTCCCCATGCTGCCGCCGAAGCTGCGGGAGTTGCAGGCCTTCGCCGCCCGCTATTACGGCTGCCTGGAGGCCCACCTGCTGCCCCTCAGTCTGCCCCAGGCCATGCTGCCCCACTGGGAGGCGGACGAAGATGGACAGCGATTGTCGTTCCACCGCGAGCGCGGGGCCTGGGATGTACTGGCGGATCTCGGGGAGGCATGGCATCGGGACCCCTCTATTCTGCCCACGCTGCTGCACCGGGCTGCCTTGCGCGGGGCTGGGTTCACAGAGGTCCGCCTCACGGGCGCACCGCATCCGCCGCGTGTGACACCATCCCAAGCCAAAGTACTGCTCGCGTTGGAGGGCGCGGGCGGGGCGCTGATGGAGCCGGAGTTGTTGGAATCCGCAGGTGTGGGTGCCTCGGTACTGGGCACCCTGGAAAAGCGGGGGCTCATCGAACGGATGAAGCGGGTGGATCTGCTGGGTCAGCGGCGCGAGGCGGGTGTGGACCGCACGGTCGTTCTGAACGAGGAACAGCGGATCGCCGTGGAAGGCGTGAGCCTCGGGACCTTCGGCGTCCATCTGCTCCAGGGTGTGACGGGATCAGGCAAGACGGAGGTGTACCTCGCCCTGGCGGATCGCGTGCTGGCCGAGGGCCAGCGGGTACTATGGCTGGTACCGGAAATCGGGCTCACGGCCCGGCTGCTGGACCGGCTGGAGGCGCGCTTTCCTGGCCGCATCGCGGTGGGCCACGCGGGGCTGAACGTGGGCGAGAAGCAGGGCGACGTGGTGCGTCTCCTCTTCAACGGGGCCGACCTTTTCGTGGGCGTGCGGAATGCCGTCATGGCGCCCCTGCGCGATATCGGTCTCATCGTCGTGGATGAGGAGCACGAGGGTTCGTACAAATCGGAAGAGCATCCCCGCATCCACGCCCGGGATCTGGCCATCAAGCGGGCCCAGCTCGAAGGTTGTCCCATCATTCTCGGCAGCGCCACGCCCAGCCTGGAAAGCTGGCAGGCCGCGCAGGCTGGGCGATACCGCCTGCTCCAGCTGAAGCAGCGGCCCGCGGGCATCACGCTACCCACGGTGGAGATCGTGGATCTGCGGGAGGCCTACCGGCAGCTGCGGAGGAAGGTGATCCTCGCGCCGACGTTGATGCAGGCCGTGTCCGACGTCCTGGCGAAGAGGGAGCAGGCTCTCCTGCTACTGAATCGCCGGGGCTATGAGAATTTCTGGATGTGCCGGGCCTGCGGGAAGACGCTGGGGTGCCCACACTGCGCCATTTCGCTCACCTACCACCGGGGCGATTTCCGCCTGCGCTGCCACCTCTGCGGCCACGAGACGGTTCCCCCAGAGACCTGCCCCGACTGCGGGGCCGATCACTTGCGGGGCGTGGGCGAGGGCACCGAGCAGGTGGAGGAGCATCTGAACCAGCTCTTCCCCACCGCCCGCATCCTGCGCCTGGACCGGGATACCACGAGACGCCGGGGCTCCTTCGAAGTGGGTCTGCTGGCCGCCGAGGCCGGGGAGGTGGACATCCTCGTGGGCACCCAGATGCTGGCCAAAGGTCACACCTTTCCGAAACTCACGCTGGTGGGCGTGCTCAACGCGGACCAGGGCCTGAAGGTGGCGGATTTCCGTGCCTCGGAGCGCACCTTCCAGCTGCTCACCCAGGTGGCAGGCCGAGCAGGGCGGGCCGAGCTGGCGGGTCGCGTGATCCTCCAGACCTATTCGCCAGAGCATCCGGCCATCACTTTCGCCCTGGCCCAGGATTTTGAAGGTTTCGCAACCTCGGAACTGCCCTTCCGCGAGGGCCTGGGCTACCCGCCCTTCACCGCGCTTTCGCTTTACCGGGCCGAGGCCGATACGCCGCAGGAAGCCCGCGAGGCCCTGGATACTTTTCGACAGCGATTGTCCGTTCCGGGTCTGCGCGTGCTCGGGCCCCTGGAAGCGCCCGTGCCCCGCGTGCGCGACCGCTGGCGCATGCATCTGTTGCTCAAAGGCACGCGCGGTGCTCTCGGTGAAGTCCTCGCCCGGCATCCACTCGCCCCCGCAGGTCCCATCAGCCTGGACCGGGACCCCATTCAGTTTGGGTAGTGTATAAAAAGTAGTCATATCGACACATGGTTGCACCATCCTGATGCATTCGAGTCATGAAAGTATTGAGATAAAAAGAATTATTCTTTGTTGAAGGGCCGTCTCCACTGATCCGACGCTTTCACTACCTGAAAGGTCTCAACATGGCATCCCCATCGAGCACCAAGGGTTCATCCGGTTTTACCCTGATCGAACTGCTGGTCGTGCTGGCCATCGTCGGCATCCTGAGTGTCGCGTTTGTGTCGTACAAGCCGGACAGGAACGGCCCAGCGGTCCGGGGGGCGCTCAACGGGATTTTCGGGGCGCTTGTGGATGCCCGGACGATGGCCCGGGGATCTGGCCAGACTGTCACTTTGACGCCCTCGGGAACGGGGACCAAGGCCGTCCTGGGTTATCAGGCTGCGCTGTCCGGTAGCGGCTCAGCCATGGTCTCCTCTTCGGTCACCGTCACCTGGGCCGCCGCCCAGGGGCAGTACGTCCACGCCACCGATCCGAGCGTCGCCCGGTTCTGCATGGTGGACATGGACGGTTCGAGCGCCGTGGCCAGCGCGGCCATTGCGGATCTGAAAACCGATCTGCAGAGTACGAAAGTCAACAATACGGCCATTTTCAAAAGTGCTGCATGGACCCAGAGCCTGTTTGACACGTCGAAGACGTTCCTCTTCTACAGCAACGGCACGACCAACAGTGAAGGCTATGTCGCCATCATCGGATCCATAGATGGCACGCCCCTCACCAACGGCCCTGTCGGCATCGTCCTGGTCAACTCCTCCGGAAACATCTACCGGTACTACCGGTCCAGTTCCAGCTCCTCATGGGTGAGGTTATGAACGCTCCGAATCCTTCTAGACGCTGTGGGAATGGCGGCTTCAGCATGGTCGAATTCCTCATAGCCGCCTTCATCGTCGCGGTCGGGTTGCTGGGCCTGATCGGGCTCCAGACCATGGCCGTGGCTCAGGCCGCGACTGGGCGGGGCCGCACGACCGCGGCCTACATCGCCGAAACAATTCTCCAGCGCGCCCAGTCGGAAGGGCAGCACTTCTACCTCGCCAAGTCCAGCAACTTCACTCCTACCCTCACTGCGGTGTTCACCGCGACGCCGGGGACCGCCTTGGCCAACGCGACCTTCGGTGGATTCAATGTGGACGGGGTGCAGGTTACAGACGCGGCGGGAGCGAATCTGACCGGTCTGGCGACCCTGGTACCCGACGCCAACAAGCGCACCCCGATCTTCACGGCCTCCTGGGCCCGGCGGGCCTACGCCGGAACGGCTCCGGCTACGGCCACCCAGACTCAGGAATTCGTGGTCAACGTCTCCTGGGTCGAGGGGCCTAAGACGAAGTACCTGAGCATGAGCCGGAATATCCGTTACTGAATGTCCCCTTTTTTCGTGACTGAAGGTGCCCGCCATGGCTGCACACAAGAATGACGATCCCGGGATCCGCCGCGGCGAAGGGGGGTTCTCCCTTGTCGAGCTCCTGGTCGCACTGGTTTTCACGGCCATTCTCATGGCCGGGATGGCCAGCGTATTCAGGTCTTCTGCGCAGACCTACACGGCCGTCAACGAAACCATGGGGGCACAGCGGACCAACCGCTGGGCTTTCGATCAGATCTCTGATGACATTTCCCAGGCAGGCTTCGTGTTCCCCGACCGGCCGTTGCCGAGTTTCATCCTCACTGGAGCGGAAAATCTTTTCTCCATCACACCCAGCGGGGTGGTGGCCGGCGTGGTGCGTGTCAGCGATACCGATCCCACGGCAACCCAGACGGAAACCGTGACGGCAGACGCCATCCAGTTCTTCACGGATGTCCCGCTTGCTGTGGGCGGCACGTGGTCCACGACCACCGATGGCAATGATCCCAATCCTGGCGGAGCCGCGACCTCGGCGCCCACCAGTGCGGCGATCACGTTCACGCTCGGCGCCCCCACCGACCTGAGGGCGGGCGACGTGATGGTCATCCTGGACAGCGGTGAATACGGGAACTGGGAGCATCCGGTGATCGCCGGACCGGGCAATCCCGTGGTCTTTGAGACCGATCCCATCAATCTGGCCAAGTATTCCTTGGCCCCGGTTAGCCCCGGGATCGCTCTGCCCCACCAGGCCGGCGTTCCCGTGTACTTCATCCGCCCCGCCCAGCTCGTGCGGTATGCCGTCCAGGCGGTGGCCCTGGATCCCGGCAACAGCGCCGTGAAGCTTCCCTGTCTGGTGCGCCAGCAGACCGGCTATCCGACCGCCGGTACCGTCGATTGGACCACCGTGCCGACCCAGATCATCGCCGAGAACGTCGAGGGCTTTCGCGTGGACATGAGCTTCGACGGCGGCACCACCTGGGCGCGGACCACGGGCGCCCCGACCACTTGGGCCGGAATCCAGACAAATGCGAACACCCAACTGACCACCGTGGGCCTGCCGATCCTGAAGATGATCACGGATCCCGCCAACCCGGATTGGTTCCGCAGCATCAACTGCATGATCCGCGTCGATATCACCACCCGGGCGCCTATCCGCCGAGAGGAATACAGCACGACAACCGGGGCCCGCGCCTACCGCACGAGGACCCAGACCTTGATGATCTCCCCGAGGAATTTCGGGTACGGCAAGTGATCCACTCTTCCGCCGATGGTGAACCCATGAACGAATGCCGACGCACTCCCCTCCGCCGCTCCGAGCAGGGCGGAATCACCATCCTGACCGCGCTGGGCCTGCTGGTCCTGCTCACGGTGATGGTGTTCAGCCTGGGCAAGAATTCCATCCGGGAGCTCACAATCACCGGGACCGTGTGGCAGGCGGCCAAGGCCAGCGAGGCTTCAGAGGCCGGGCTGGACTGGTTTTTGCTCTGGACCAACAAGGATAACTGGGCCAATGCCACCTCCCAGGACCGGGATCGTCTGGTGGCGGCCTTCCAGCAGCTCAACACCACCGGAACCTGGCAGACGAGTCCCTACCTGCTGGATTCGACCAAAACCTGGGACCGGGCGGCCATCGTCCAGTCCACCGAACAGTCCGTTGGGTCGGACATGGTCTTCTCCAACACTGGGGCCGATTACCTACAGGCTTCCACGGGTAACACCACGCTCCAGTCCTTCGACATCGTGTTCCGCTACTTGGGCGACCCCACCGTGGGGGCAGTCTCGGGGGCCGCGGGCGGGTTGGGCAACACCGCGGGGCATACCACGGGACGGACGGGTCGGACCTCGAACCTCTACCAGGTCCAGAGCCGGGGCAAAGCCAGCGTTCCCACCGGATCGTCCTCCTACATCCGCTACATGACGAACCGGGAACTGTACCTGACCGCAACTCCCTAGACCCCGAAGCCTGGAACATCCATTCCACCGAATGATGAGGTACGCCATGCGCCTTGGATCCATCCGCGCCATCCTTCTCTCCCTCCTGTCGGCCAGTGCTCTGCTGGCCCAGGTGGATCCCCGCCTCCAGGCTTCCAAGACGGATGTGCTGGATGTCTACTTCGGCAGCACCGCCCAGGGAGCGCCGCCGGAGATCATCACGCTGATCGATAACTCCCAGTCCATGTGCGCGGTGTACTGGAGCCGCTACTACTACGCCGACGCGGATTCGACCAGCGCCACCTCGATGACTGGACAGAGCTGGCACAACAACCAGTGGGGCATCTCCGCCGGCGACTTCAACAACCGCCTCGCCCCCATCGTCTATACCTCGGGCTCAGGCTCGGCGATCCAGGTCTGGGTGAACCTGCACCCCATCGGCGGAGGGACTTCCACTGCGCCCAGCGACAACAGGCCGGTTTCAGGCTTGCAGAATGGCGTCCTGATCAAACCCAACGGGGATCCGGTGGTGTATTCGGACGTCAACTCCACGGATCCGAAGCTCTGGGTCCAGCGAGCCAGCCATGTGCGATTCGCCTTCACCACCGATACCGTGAGGACGACCTATACCTACAACGGCACGGGCGGCGTCACCTACGGGCCCTACAGCACCAAGCTCATACCCAATTCGTCCAGACCCCGGCCTTTCTCCAGCGGCAACTACACCTCGGCTTCCCAGGCGAACCTCGCCACATCCGACCAGACCCGCGTGGTGGATTTCCCCCTGCCCTGGGCGCTCTTTGATGCGGTGCCCTACTGCGAGGGCCAGAACCGCACCCTGACCCCGGCGCCCAACTGGCCGAGCAGCGGCAATGGCAGCTACGACACCGCCGTCGCCAACAAGCATCCCCAGCACACCTACATCTACGACCCGGTGCCGGACAGCGCGGGCGCCCCGACCTCCAAAGCCATGAACTACGAAGTGGATGCGGTGTGGTCCCAGGGGTACAACGCGGTCGATGGCATCCTGGCCCCCTGGACAGATGCCACCAACGCCCGGGGCAAGATCGGCTCCTTCCACTACAACGCCGACTACCTCTGGTGGATCGCCTTCGGCCAGGATGTGCGCAACCAGACCGGGACCGGGGCCTACATCAACGGAATGGTGGATGCCTACTCCGGCAGCAACGGAGGCGGATACTCGGTGAAGGACGTCCGGGAGGGTGGCGCGGCCTGGAACAACGGCCTGCCGGGCATGACGCGCTTCCAGGCCATCAAGAAGTGCCTCGTCCAGACCTATGTGAACAACCAGAGTGATGTGCAGTGGGCCATTCGGTTCTTCTTCGGCGATCCCAATTCCGCGGGCGGCACGACCCCTCCTTCATCCTTCAACTCGAACAACACGGACGGCAACCCCGGGAACCGCCAGCTTCTGAAACTCACCCAGCCGACGAGCAACAGCGTGCCCGACGTCAACATGCAGTACATCCTCACCATGGTGGCGAACTCGAACACCCCGCTCACCAATGCTGTGATGAACGCCTATGCCCAGTTCGCGAACACCAGCAATGGCAACACCATCTTCAACCCGAACCCTCCCTCCTGCACCCAGAGTTTCCTGATCATCCTGTCCGATGGCGCTCCCACGGATGCCGGGGGCAGGTACGATCCGTACGCCAAAGGGGTCAGTGGAATTTCCGGCACGGTGGCTATTGGAAATAACTATGTGAGTTCGCATCCCAGCTACCTTTCGGGGACCACTGGAGGTGAAAACAACTTCAATAATTTCTATACCGCCGCGGCCATCGCCGCTCATTACCCCACGTCCAGTTCCCTCTCCGGCATGCCGACGGATACCAACAACTCGGTGAATGCCAAGGTGCCCTGGGCCATCACCGCACGCCCCTCGGGTCAGACCCGGCGGGTCAGCACCATGACCATCGGGGTGAGCCTGGAAGGTGTATTGACGAATCCCTACGGCGGAAAGAAGGGCATGTACGCCGCGGCGCTGTACGGATGGGAAAAGCGGACGACGCCCTGGGACATCAACAACAACCCGCCAGCTCCGTACGATCCCTCGAATTCCGCCACCAGCGACAAGTTGAAGAATCCCTTCTTCTTTGATGCCACCGACCCGGACAAGCTTTCGGATGCACTGACCACGGCCTTCAGCCTGGCCCGCAGCGCCACCAACACCATGGGTGCGCCCGTGGCGCCCCTGGTGGGTCTCAGCGTCGGTAAGCAGACCTACATCGGGACCTTCATCACCTCGGAAAACAGCGTCTGGAGCGGGGATCTCCTGATGTCCGGCCTTTCGGTGAGCGGCAGTTCCATCAGCGTGCTCGACAAGAACGGTGCCGTGATCCAATCCACCACGGGCCTTAACGCCTCCAATTCAGCCTGGTCCGCCGCGCTTTCCCTCGCCACCCGGGGTTGGAAGAACCGGAACCTGTTCACCCTTACGCCCGATTCGACCCCGGGGATCTTCACCAACACCCCGCTCATCTGGAACGAAAGCCTGTCCACGGCCACCTTGCCAAACAGCATGCTGGGTCTGGCTTCCACGGACACGGCCGGACGTCTCAGCCTGATCCGGTTCATGATGGGCGCCAGCAAGGAAGCCCAGGCTGATACCAATGCCAGCAGCAGCATCACCACCCCTCGATCGGACATCATGGGGGATATCATCAACAGCACTCCACTGATCCTAGAGTTCCCGCTTTCATCCGTCCCCTCCTCCAGTTCGATATTGACCAGCTTCGTATCCAACTTCTCGACCTCGCTTACCAACCTCCGATTCCGCCTCATTATCGTGGGTGACAACCAGGGGTTGCTCCACGGGTTCGGCGAAATCAGCGGAATCCCCACAATCTCTGCGGACGACGTGGCGGGAAGGAAGCTGGTTCAGGGTGTGGTTGAAGGTGACATTGATGAGTTATGGGCCTTCATCCCCCCTGATATTCTCGGGGGCCTCCAGGCCTGGCGGACAGGGGTCACCCATCGGTACCTGGTGGATGGTTCACCCACCCTCTACCTGAACGAACGGGGCATCCCGGACGGAATCGTGGACGGCACCGACTTCGCACGGGTCTTGTTCGGTCTGCGGAAGGGCGGACGGAGCTACTACTGCATGAAGTTCAACGGGAACGATCCGGCCCAGCCGCTGATCGATTGGAAGATCCGGCCCGATGAAGTCTCCCCGTCGGATATCACGGCCCCGAATGTCACGATCAAGAAGATGGGGTACAGTTCGAGCACTCCGACCATCGCCCGCGTCACGGATGGAAGCACCGTCAAGGATGTCTTCCTGATCGGTGGTGGATTGACCACTGCGGATGTGGATGCGGCCTTCTCGGTCGCGACCACCGCCACCCCGCCGGGGTACGGGACCGGGACCAAACTGGGCCGTTCCATTCTCGCTGTGAACGTGGCGGATGGATCCATCGTGAAGACCTGGGATTTCATCAACGATGCGACCCTTTTGGCGTCCTTCCCCACCATGGGAAGCATCCCGGCCGCAGTCACGCCCGTCGAGGCCATCCCCAACAGCTTCGCCACCCAGCGGGTCTACTTTACCGATACGTCAGGCGGCGCCTATGTGCTGGGCGCCATGCCCGCCTCGGGGTTCAGGGCCGATACGAATGCTCTCTCCGGATGGTCGGTGAGGCACCTCTACACCCCAAAGTATTCGGGGACGGTAGTCAGTGTCCCGCCTGTGGTCTTCCGTCTGCAGTACGGCTACCCCGTCACTCGCACCACCGCCCCCACGGCCATCGTCCCCACCCTGGGCGTGATCTTCGAGGCCGGTGATCGGAACGACCCCTTGGACATGGACACGGTCAACCCGGGAGGCGGCGGAACCTCGTACCGTAACCGCCTGCTCATGATCCTCGACCGCCAGGACAGCGCGGATATCACGGGGACCCTGGGCAAGGTCGATACCCTCGGCTTCACCGATGACGACCTGGCGGATCTGACGGCCATCACGTCGTCCTCGGGCACCGCAGTGGACCCCACCAATAGCTCCTACTACCTGAAGACAAAGTTCGGCTACTACCTGAATTACACCCCTGGTCAGCAGAAGGCGAATTATTCGTACGCCTATCAGAGGTACGTCTACCAGAAATCCGTCACGCCCCCGATCGTCCTGAACGGCGTCCTGTTCTTCACCAACTTCGCGCCATCTCCCACCACGAGTGTCTGCAGCGGTTCCGGAACCTCCCTGACCTATCGGATGTGCGATGTGATCAACCCGGTCTACAGCAGCGGAACCACCCAGGCCACCGCCTCCATCTGCAATGGGTACTACGCGGCGTTCAATGACATCCCCAGTGAACTCGCCAGCGTGGGTTTGGCCGGGGTGCTTCAGGCGGGCGAAGTGCAGAATGCCGGCACTGGCACTGGCACCATCGGAACTTCGTCGGTCCCCGGCCAACCACCGTCCAACATGCCCAGGCCCCGTGGCTGGCGCATCATCCGCTGAACCTTCCATGAACCCATCTGGGGCCCGCGAGGGCCCCTTTTCGTTTGGGGATCCATGAGGTGGTACGCTGGGGTGTGCCGGATTTCCCACCCATCGCCCGCCTTCGCCCCAAAAGGGCCTTTGGCCAGAACTTCCTGGTAAACGAAGGGGCCATCCGCACGATTGTCGACGCGGCGCTGGCCTCGCCGGCAGCATGGCTGCTGGAGATCGGTCCTGGGCCAGGCGTGCTGACGGAGCGCCTGCTGGCGG